>ERZ780026.539-NODE-539-length-15008-cov-8.8092_pt1 | contig 15008 bp, 14 predicted proteins | sample MGYA00511861_ERZ780026 | MGnify/ENA primary metagenome ERZ780026 (study PRJEB29588, sample SAMEA1972002) | human gut metagenome | biome: human gut; feature: human-associated habitat; material: faeces | place: Denmark | collected 2008/2010 ...
ATGTCCGCGTCAGCCGATTGTCGACATGGATGTCGACTGTAGGCGGCCCCGTCATGACGAGAACTACTCATCACTTTTCGTAGAAAATTCACATCCGGAGACCTTACATCGAGACATGTGTATCGCATGCTCCGGGAGTTCGTGGATTTTGCCAATGTATTTAACTAACTCTCAATTCACCGTCATTATCGAACGAAAGAACTATATCATTTATCCGATGATCATAACGCAAATCCCCGTTGAACAAAACCAGTATATTTACAGAATCCCCATAAAACCCATTAGCTATTCGAGATGCTTAATTTTTTAAATAAGCAAAGCCTCCCTCGACAGAGGGAGGCCCGGCATAGTAAATATATTACCCATTCTCTTTTGCAAAATATTCCTTTGTCATCTTTACTACGACGCCGGACAGTAGGAACACAGCGATCAGGTTGGGGATGACCATAAGCCCGTTGAAGGTCTCGGCGATGCTCCACATCAGTCCCAGATTCATGGTAGCACCCACGATAGCTGTAAGGGAATACAGTACCATGAAAGGCATGTTGGAACGGGAACCAAAGAGGAATTCGATACATCTGGTACCGTACAGTCCCCAGCCAATGATGGTGGAGAAAGCGAAGCAGCACATCGCCACAGCGGTAAAGATCGATATCCAGCTGCCGTAGACAGTGGTGAATCCGCTGATGGTCAGTTCCGCACCGGCAGCTTCGCCGTAATTCACAGGCACGCCACTGCACAGGATGACCAGAGCTGTCATGGTGCAGATGATGATCGTGTCCACAAATACCTCAAAGATGCCGAAGAAACCCTGCTTTACCGGCTTCTTCGTATCGGCACAGGCATGGGCGATGGATCCGGTACCAAGACCGGCTTCATTGGAAAAGATACCGCGGGATACGCCCTTTTTCATGCTCATGAAGAAGCTTCCCACCACACCGCCGGTCACGGAAGCGGGATGGAAAGCACCTTCTATAATAGAAGCAAATACAGCAGGTACAGACTTAATATGGAAAATGATCACACCCAGTGCCAGCACGATATACATGATCGCCATGAAAGGAACCAGCTTGGAGGTAACATTGCCGATACGCTTGATGCCGCCGATCAGGATCAGGGCGATGATGATCGCCAGTGCCACGCCGATGATTAGGTTGACAAGCTTCACAGCATCTGCAGGCAGTACGTTAAAGCTGCTCAGAGCAGAATCAATGGCAGTAGTGATAGTGTTGACCTGTGTGGCATTACCGGTACCGAACACAGCCAGCACACCGAAAGCGGCGAACAAATACGCCAGAAAATGCCACTTTTTATCCAGTCCGTTCTTAATATAATACATGGGTCCGCCTACCAGATCGCCCTTGGCGTTGGTTTCACGGAAATGAACTGCAAGAGTTACCTCGGCGAACTTAGTGCACATACCAAGCAATGCGGAAATCCACATCCAGAATACCGCACCGGGGCCGCCGATAGCGATAGCACCTGCAACACCGGCTACGTTACCCGTGCCTACCGTAGCGGCGAGAGCAGTACATACCGCTTGAAAAGGTGTCAGGGCTCCATCGGAGGCTTCCTTTTTCTTCATCATACGTCCCAGTGTCACCTTCATGGCGTAGGGAAACTTGCGGATCTGCAGGAAACGCGTCCGGATACTTAAATACAGACCGACGCCGATGATACAGATCATGGCGGGAACACCCCAGATGAAATTGTTAACAACACTGTTGACTGCTTCAATTGTGGATAACATAAACAGAATCTCCTATCATTTGTGGATATAAGGCAAATACTTTTACAGATTAACATATTTTCACATATGCTGCCACAAAAATCTTGATTTCCGGGCAGTGTATCATGGAATCTGTTTTTCCGAAGAGATAAATATTTGTTGCATGGAAGAAAATTCACAATTATTATAATAGAAAAGGGATAAATAAGGAGGACCAAAATGGAAGCAGATATCAGATGGCTGGACGATCCGAAGGTGTTCCGGGTCGGTCAGCTGCCAGCCCACAGTGATCATCCGATCTATCAGGATACGGAAGAAGCGGCAGAGGGCAGAAGCTCCCTGGTACAGTCTCTGGACGGAATATGGGAGTTCGCCTATTCGGTGAATGCGAAGAGCCGTCCGGTGGATTTCTACCGGGAAAATGCCGACAGTGCACAGTTCGATACGATCCGTGTGCCAGGACATATTGAACTGGCAGGTTATGACCAAATTCATTATATCAACACCATGTATCCCTGGGAGGGCAAAATTTACCGCCGCCCGGCTTACACGCTGGGAAAAGGATTGGCAGAAGGTGCTTTCAGCGAGGCAGAGTATAATCCCGTAGGTTCTTACCGGAAACGTTTTCACCTGGCGGAAGGCCTGCGGGGAAAAAGAGTGATCATCTGTTTCAAAGGTGTGGAACAGGCGATGTATGTCTGGCTGAACGGGCATTTCGTGGGATATGCCGAGGACAGCTTTACTCCCTCTGAATTCGATCTGACACCTTATATTAAGGAAAAGGACAATCTGCTGGCGGTGGAAGTGCATAAGCGCAGTACGGCTGCTTTTCTGGAGGATCAGGATTTCTTCCGCTTTTTCGGAATCTTCCGGAGTGTGGAATTATATGCCAAGCCGCAGTGGCACGTGGAAGACCTTTGGGCGAAGCCTTATTTTTCCGTAGGGGATGGAAAAGGCACGTTAGATGCAGCAATCAAAATATCTGCTGAGGGTGAGGGACAGCGTCCGGGCAAAATGCGTGTATGTCTGTCGGATGCCAACGGGAAATGCCTGTTGGAGCAGACACAGATTTTGCAGTCACAGGTGGAGCAGATGCTGCACCTTCGGGAAACATTGGCAGAAAAAGTAATCCCCTGGAGCCATGAGAATTCGTACTTATATCAGTTGGAGATCACGCTGACAGACAGTGAGGGTGAAGTGACGGAAGTGGTGCCTTATAAGATCGGCTTCCGGGATTTTATTTTGGATTCTACGGATAGAGTGATGAAACTGAACGGCGAGCGGCTGGTGATCTTTGGAGTGAACCGCCATGAGTGGAATGCAGCTTCCGGACGGTGTATTTCCCTGGAAGACATGAAATGGGATATTGCCTGCTTTAAACGCAACAATATCAATGCCGTCCGTACCTGTCATTATCCGGATCGCATGGAATGGTACACATTGTGCGATGAAGCCGGTATTTACATGATGGCGGAGACGAATCTGGAGAGTCACGGCTCCTGGCAGAAGATGGGAGCTGTGGAACCTTCCTGGAATGTGCCCGGTTCCCTGCCGGAGTGGAAGGAAGCGGTAGTGGATCGCGCCAGAACGAATTTTGAATGTTATAAGAACCATCCGTCAATCCTGTTCTGGTCCCTGGGAAATGAATCTTATGCCGAGGATGATATCGCTGCGATGCAGCAGTTCTTCAAGGAAAAAGACGACTTGCGTCTGGTGCACTATGAGGGCGTTTTCCATAACAAGGCATATGAGGATGTGATTTCCGATATGGAGAGCCGGATGTATGCATATCCGCAGGAGATTATAGATTATCTGGAAAACGACCCGAAAAAGCCGTATCTGTTGTGCGAATATATGCATGACATGGGCAATTCTCTGGGCGGAATGAAGTCCTATATGGAATTATTGGACCGCTTTGAAATGTATCAGGGCGGATTTATCTGGGATTATATTGACCAGGCGCTTTGGGTGGAAGATGAAGTCACAGGACGGAGAGTACTGCGCTACGGAGGAGATTTTGATGACAGACCCAGTGATTATGAATTCTCGGGAAATGGAATCTTATTCGCAGACCGTAGTGAAAAACCGGCAATGCAGGAGGTGAGATATTATTATGGCACTCAGAATCGTAATCGGTGATGTGACTATCGGTATACATGGACAGGATTTTTCCTATATTTTCTCCGTGGGCTCCGGAGGCATGGAGTCTTTATATAAGGATGGCAAAGAGTGGCTGTACAGGTCTCCCCGACCGGCTTTCTGGCGCGCGGTCACGGACAATGACAGAGGGTGTGGATTCGCATTCCGCAGTGCGGTATGGTCCGCGGCGGATCGTTTTGTACGCTGCAGCCGGGTAGAGGCCCGGATGGATGGAGAGGAGATTGCCATCCCGCTGGCACCGGCGAATAATAAATACACTGGAAGAGAGACCTGTGACAGATTCGAGATCATCTATACGTATGAGACACCGACGGTTCCGGCGACGGAGGTGACAGTGACTTATACGGTGGAAACGGACGGCAGAATCCATGTGCAGGCAGATTATTGTGGAAAACAGGGTCTGCCGGAGCTTCCGGTATTCGGAATGCGGTTCCTGATGCCCACCGCAGCGGAGAGGTATACCTATGAAGGATTGTCCGGAGAGACCTATCCGGACCGTATGGCAGGAGGAATTCCCGGTGTGTATGAAGTACAGGGCCTGCCGGTGACACCTTATATGGTGCCTCAGGACTGTGGGATGCATATGCAGACCAAATGGCTGGAGATCGTTAGGAAGACTTCCCTGGATAATACAGACCGTGGAGAAAGAAGCAGCCGTTTAAAAATAACCGCGGAGGAGGGAAAACACTTCGCATTTTCCTGCCTGCCTTATACGGCACAGGAACTGGAAAATGCCATGCACCACGAAGAACTACCTCCTGCCCGCAGGACGGTGGTATCCATCCTGGGAGCAGTGAGGGGCGTGGGTGGTATCAACAGCTGGGGCGCTGATGTGGAAGATGCTTATCATATCAGCGGAGAACAGGATATCTCTTACGGATTCTGGATCGAGTGAAATACTTCCCCGATCGGTCCCTGAATCAGGAGATCTGCGTGGCTGTCTCTGGGGGTCGCACTTTTGTTGATGACCACCAGCTTATCACCCTGAAAATAATCAATTAACCCGGCTGCGGGATAGACAGCCAGAGAAGTGCCGCCGATGATCAGGACATCTGCTTCGTGGATGTATCTGACGGCGGCATTTAACGTCTTCTCATCCAGTCCCTCTTCGTACAGAACCACATCCGGCTTGATGATACCACCGCATTTTTCACAGCGGGGAATACCGGTGCTGTTTAAGATAGCATCCAGACCGTAGAACTGATGGCATTTTTCACAGTAATTGCGAAGCACGGAGCCGTGAAGCTCCAGGACAGTCCTGCTTCCGGCAGCCTGATGCAGTCCGTCGATATTCTGGGTGATCACGGCCCGGACTTTCCCGGCAGCTTCCAGTTCTGCCAGTTTTTTATGGGCGGCATTGGGCTGTGCATTGGGGAAAAGCATCTTATTCCGGTAAAAACGGAAGAATTCCTCCGTGTGGGAACGATAAAAGGTGTGACTTAAAATCGTCTCCGGCGGGTAATCGTACTGTTGGTGATACAGTCCGTCCACGCTTCGGAAATCCGGGATTCCACTCTCGGTGGAGACACCGGCACCACCGAAAAATACGATATTGTCGTAGGTATCAATGATCTTTTGCAATTCCTGAATCTGTTTGTTCAAATTTTCCATAAGTTATTCCTCCTTTTCCTTATGAGAATTACGAAAATTTTGAAAATATTGTTTCCGTATCGGTTGCAGGCTGGCGGCAGTAGTAATAACCGCCAGATATTTGAACATCTGCAGCAGAATGTAGACGCCACAGGAATAGAAGCTGTTGATGAACTTTTGCATGTCTTCGGAAAACCATGCGGTGAACAGGCCACAGCCGAAACGCAGCAGAACGGCACTGAGCAGAATCCCACAGGTCAGGATCCACAGTTCGAGATCTTTTGTGTCCCCATGGAAAAGTCCATGGATCACGCGGGCGGTCAGCACACAAAGGGCAAGCAGTGCCAGCAGGAACATGGGCTGTCCCAACAACTGATAGATAGCGTTGCTCTTATTCAGAAGAGATACCATACTGGAACTGTAGATCTCATTGAAATCATATAAGGTCTCATCCTCAATGGAATCATAATCAACAGCCTGAAACTGTGACAGTGTGGGGTACACGGTCAGGCAGGAGGCAAAGGATTCCATACGACGGATATCCGACAGTCGGCCGGCACTTTTGGCGGAACTGCTCAAAGCACAATCGGTGTATCCTGCAATTTTCCAGATATTCTGCAAAGTATCACTGAGGATACCGGGAATTTCTTCCGGCAGTACGCCACGGGATTGGGAGGAAAAATAGAGGGCACCGTCCGTCTTTTCGGTCAGCTCGCCACTGGCTACGGCTGCCCGCAGTTCGGAGAGGACGTTGCCATAAAAGGTCTGTGCACTGACGGCATTCGGGGCAATTCCCGAGTCCTGTACCGCATCCCGCAGTACCCAGCTGAAGTGATCGCCGGGAATCTCACCATCCCTTGTGGCCCAGTCTTCGGTATAACTGTCCAATAGTGGCTGAATCTGCTGCAGAGTGGGACTGGCTGCTTCTGCTCTGACAATAGTATCCCGGGAGATCCAGATGTCGGGATTGGTTCTCGTATTGCTGTCCAGATGATACAACAGGGACATCAGCTCTGCAAAATTTCCCTCCGTGCGGTCGTTGTTCAGGAAAACACCGTAGTGGATCCGGTTGACGACGGAGACACCGGTGTTGGCGCCGAACAGGAGAAGGAGTGGCAATAACATGGTCAGGCAGTGAAGCAGAAGTGCCTTTGTGTTTAATTTCTTATGCAGGACCAGAATTACATAACCCACGTTCCATACCGTCATAACGGCGATAAACGGCAGGATCCAGACGGAATCCTCCCGGATCTGCCAGAAAAAGGCAAGAGTCAGTCCGGTCAGGAATGCCCAGGGCAGCTGTTTTTTCAAGGGGAGCTCTTTGCGCAGAGTCAGTCCGATCATGCTGGAAAATACCACCAGGACCATTCCCGGAACGATTGCCATGCGGTACAGCCGCTGCGTGACCAACAGCGTGAGGCTGATGGGGGAAAACAACAGGAGCAGATAGAAAATTGCCTGCCCATAGGGATTCTGCCATCTCACAGACACTGCGCGGACAAACAGCCATGCACCGGCCGCCTGCAACAGTGACAGCAGAACAGAGTAGGGAAGGCACAGCTTTTTCGCCAGTACCAGAAACAGCGGATAGCCGATTCCTTTTGCCAGTGTATAAGAATCGTAGCTGCCAAGCCACACGCCGCTCAGCAGATCGTAAGCATTCTCGAACAGCAGCCGGTCATCATAGCGCTGATTTGCCAGGATCATATAAGGAATCCTCAGTCCGGCGAGGACGCGGAAAACGGTCATCACCAGCAGGAGGAAGGGCAGATATCGGGAAAAATCTTTTTTGGATAATGTGGTATGCATAAGGTTTCCATCCGTTTCTTTTTTCAGAAGTAGTATGTTAATTACATCATAGTGTTAGGTGAGTGACAAGTCAATCAGTGTCCGGTAAATAAAATTTTCGAAAAAATTAAGAAAACCCTAAAATATGTGGTATTGAGACCGCCGTAGGAGATATGCTACAATAGATCGTAGGAAAGAATGGAGGCAGTATGAAAAGGAACCACTTGATTCCGAGGGAAAAAAGTAAAAAAGTGATCTATCTGGATCCCAGAGGCAGAGGCGTGGGAGAAAAACATTACGGAGCAAGGGCGTTATATGTTCTGGCGGTGCTGTGTCTGCTGTACTGTGTGGGGATCGGTCTTTTTGTTGCCTTCGGCAGCTACTTTTTCCTGGTCTGGGGTGTGATTGGTGCTTTTTGTGCCGCATGGGCATGGGTGCTGACCCGCAGAACCGTATATTACTGGATCCCCCGATGGCTGCATATTACATTCCGGAGTCTTGTGATGGCAGGGATGGTATTGCTTCTTATTATAGAAGGGATGATCGTCAGTCAGTTCCATGCCACGGCGCAGGAAGGTGCGGATTATGTGATCATACTGGGAGCCCAGTGGAAGACTTCCGGCCCCAGTTATGTGCTACAGAAACGGCTGGATAAAGCCATAGAATATCTGAATGCCAATCCGGAGACCAAAGTCATCGTGTCCGGTGGACAGGGATACAATGAACCCATCAGCGAGGCCGAGGGAATGCAAGGATATCTGGAAACCGCCGGGATCGATCCGGAGCGGATCCTCATGGAGGATGCTTCCACGAATACCACGCAGAATCTGATCTTCAGCGGAGAACTGCTGGACAAATCAGAGGACAGTGTTGTGGTTATTACCAACAATTTTCATATGTTCCGGGCGTTGGCTATTGCGAGAAAACAGGGCTATGCCCATGTAGAGGGATTGTCCGCGGGAACTTATCCCGTTACCGTACCGAATAACCTGCTGCGGGAGGCTTTCGGGGTAGTGAAGGACTTTATGGCGAACCATTTATAATACAGAATCACAGGCCTCTGTCGCGACATGTTTGCGGAGGAGTCGCGATACAGGCAGGAAAAGAAGAGGAAAATGTTATGGATATTAATGTGGGAGATGTATTGAAACTGAAAAAACAGCATCCCTGCGGCAGCAGAGAATGGGAAGTACTCCGTGTGGGAGCAGATTTCCGGCTGAAATGTCTGGGCTGTGGACACCAGATCATGATCGCAAGAAAACTGTTAGAAAAAAATGTGAAAGAAATCGTTGAAAAATCTTGAAAAGTGGACAGGAATATGGTATCATGTTTCTTCGTGAGACACTTTATTCCTTGCTCATATATAAAATATGGGCCAGAGACCAAAAGGAGGTAACTAACATGAACAAGTACGAATTAGCCGTTGTTGTTAGCGCTAAGATCGAGGATGATGAGAGAGCAGCCGTTGTTGACAAGTGCAAAGCACTGGTTGAGAGATTCGGCGGCAACATCACAGAAGTGGACGAGTGGGGCAAGAAGAAGCTTGCTTACGAAGTTCAGAAGATGAAAGAAGCTTTCTACTACTTCATCAGATTTGAAGCTGAGAGCACTGTTCCTGCAGAGATCGAGAGCCGTGTTCGTATCATGGACAACGTGATCAGATACTTATGCGTTAGACAGGACGAGGCATAAACAGAAAGCGAGAAGCGAAATATGAATAAAGTAATTCTTATGGGACGTTTAACAAGGGATCCTGAGGTAAGATATTCTCAGGGAGCTACCGCAACAGCGATTGCTCGTTTTTCCATAGCAGTAGATAGAAGATTTAAGCGTGACGGTGAGCCGGATGCTGATTTTATTAACTGTGTAGCGTTTGGCAGAACCGGTGAGTTTATTGAGAGATACGGCCACAAGGGAACAAAGTTCGTTGTGGAAGGACGTATCCAGACCGGAAGCTATACCAATAAGGATGGACAGCGTGTGTATACTACTGATGTAGTGGCTGAGAACGTAGAGTTCGCAGAGAGTAAGAACGCATCTGCCGGCAATAATGACGGCGGATACCAGAACGCTGGCTTTGGTGGTGGTAATAATGCCCCTGCTCCTTCCGGAGCAGGTGATGGCTTTATGAACATCCCTGACGGCATCGATGAAGAATTACCCTTTAACTAAGTTTCAGTGACAAGCGGAGCTGACACCCGCCTCTGCCCTGACAGATTCCGATAGGAGGTAATAATAATGGCTTTTAATAAGACTGAGAAGACCGATTCTCCGATGAGAAAAAAAGGCGGTATGCGCAGAAGAAAGAAAGTTTGCGTATTCTGTGGTAAAGATAACGTAATCGATTACAAGGATACAGCTAAGCTGAAGAAGTATGTATCTGAGAGAGGCAAGATCCTTCCTCGTCGTATTACCGGTACTTGTGCAAAGCATCAGAGAGCACTGACCGTTGCTATCAAGAGAGCACGTCACGTAGCACTGATGCCTTACGTAGCTGAATAATTCAGACTAAGACAATCATGAGAGACCAGCCCTTTGTGGCTGGTCTTTTTGTGTATACCATGAGCCGAGTACAGGGTAACAGTTGCGTTTGACGGGGGTCGGATGCTCCATTATAATAAAAAGAGAAAATTATTGGAGAAAAGGTATCGCAAAAGCATGAGTACAGATAAGCATAGATTAATACCAATTACTGATCTGCATACACCGGAACTGGAGATCTACAATGAACGCAGGGAGGTACATCTTTTTCATTATTATGAGCCAGAGCGGGGGCTGTTCATTGCGGAGAGCCCCAATGTGATTCTGCGGGCACTGGCAGCGGGATATGAGCCGCTGTCACTTCTGATGGAACAGCGGGAAGCGGATTCGGAGAAGGGCAGGGAAATCCTGGGGCGGATTGCAGAGGTGTCTGGGGAAATTCCCGTATATGTGGCATCCAATGAAGTGCTGTCGGAGATTTCCGGCTTTAAACTGGCGAGAGGAATGCTCTGTGCCATGCGCAGAAGAGCGTTGCCGAAGATGGAAGACTTGTGCGGAAATGCCAGACGCATTGCTGTTCTGGAAAATGTTGTAAATCCCACAAATGTAGGCGCAATTTTCCGTTCTGCGGCAGCGTTGGGAATCGATGCAGTATTGTTGACGGGAGGCTGCAGTGACCCGTTGTACCGTCGGGCAGCAAGAGTCAGCATGGGAACCGTATTCCAGGTGCCGTGGACGATCCTGGAGACAAAGGACTGGCCGGAGCGTACCATGGAACAGCTGCGGAAGATGGGGTATCATACCGTAGCCATGGCTTTAAAAGAAGACAGCTTGCGGCCGGATGATGAGAAACTGCATAATGTCGAAAAGCTTGCCATTATTCTGGGAACGGAAGGGGAAGGACTGGCAGCGGATACCATTGCGGATTGTGACGATACGGTGTGCATTCCCATGGCCCATGGTGTGGATTCCCTGAACGTGGCGGCCGCCAGCGCAGTGGCTTTCTGGGAACTGTGTAAATAAGAGAACGGCTCTCTGTCCGGAAAAGCTGACAAAAAGCACAAATTTGACAGAGGAATATTGTCTATTCGTCAAAATAATATGGTGGCGGAGCGGGTTATTATTTGTTATAATAGAAGTTGTCGAACGCAAATATTGAGAGGTGTTCTTTCATGAAAAAACGAATCAGACTGAAAGGCAGGATCCGTACATATATCCAGTTTACCCTATATCTGGGCCTGTTACTGCTGGCTATCGATGCGGCGGTATTCATGTTGGATTTCCGTGCAGGACTGCTTACCTTCGGATTTACGATTTTTTATTTTGCAATTACCCTGACGCTGTATTTCTACAACAAGCCGATCATCATGAACGAGCTGATCAGCTTTGCCACGGAATATGGTCAGATCCAGCGAAAACTGCTGCGGGATCTGGAATTGCCATACGCCCTTCTGGACGATTCCGGCAAGGTGATCTGGACCAACATTGCCTTTGAGAATGTGGTGCATCAGCCCAAGGGCTACAGTAAATCCATCACTTCCCTGTTTCCTACCATTACCCGGGACAGGCTTCCGGACGAATCTGGTGTGGACGAGGCACAGTATGAACTGGAATACGAGGGCTGTGAGTATGTGGCCAAATTCCGCAAGATTTCTCTGAAGGAGATGGCGGAACACAGCGATATGATCGATGCAGAAGGCTATAACGGTTATCTGATTGCCGTCTATCTCTTTGATGAGACGGCACTGCATATTGCACTGCAGGAAGTGGATGACCAGAGTCTGAGCGTAGGCATGATCTATCTGGACAACTATGAGGAAGCGCTGGAGAGCGTTGAGGAAGTCCGCAGATCCCTGCTGATCGCACTGATCGACCGTAAGGTGAACAAGTACATTGCATCTCTGGACGGTATCAGCAAGAAGCTGGAAAAGGACAAGTATCTGGTAATCATGCGGAAAAAAGCGGTAGCACAGCTGCAGGAGAACCGTTTCGATCTGCTGGAAGAGGTCAAGACCGTAAACATCGGCAATGAAATGGCAGTGACCATCAGTATCGGTATTGGTCTGGATGGCCTGACTTATGCACAGAACTATGAATTCGCCCGTACCGCCATTGATCTGGCACTGGGACGTGGCGGGGATCAGGCCGTGATCAAGACCCCGGAGAGCATCACCTACTACGGCGGCAAGAGTCAGCAGGTAGAGAAGAATACCCGTGTCAAGGCAAGAGTAAAAGCTCATGCCCTGCGGGAGATTATCACCGGAAAAGACCGTGTTATCGTTATGGGACACCGGATGCCGGATGTGGACAGCTTCGGTTCTGCGGTGGGTATTTACCGGATCGCCCAGACATTGGGCAGAAAGGCTCACATTGTATTGAACGAGGCTACGACCTCTGTACAGCCGCTGGTGGAGCTGTTTAAGAACAATCCGGAATATGACGAGGATATGATCATCACCAGCCAGCAGGCCATTGATATGGCAGGCAGCAATACGGTTCTGGTGGTGGTGGATGTCAATAAGCCCTCCATCACAGAGTGCCCGGATCTGCTTCGCTTCTGCAAATCCGTCGTAGTACTGGACCACCACAGACAGGGTACGGAGACCATTGAGAATGCCACATTGTCTTATGTGGAGCCTTATGCATCCTCCGCCTGCGAGATGGTATCCGAGATCTTGCAGTATACCTACGACAATATCAAGATCCGTACGGAAGAGGCGGATTGTATGTATTCCGGTATCATGATCGATACCAATAACTTTATGACCAAAACAGGTGTCCGCACCTTCGAGGCTGCCGCACTCCTGCGCAGCAACGGGGCGGATGTGACCCGTGTGAGAAAACTGTTCCGTGAGGATGCAGCAGAATACAAGGCCAAGGCGGATGCTGTCAGTCAGGCAGAGATCTACAAGCAGTTCTTTGCAATCTCTCTGTGTACCGCAGAGGATCTGCCCAGCCCTACCATCATTGGTGCGCAGGCAGCCAACGAACTGCTGAATATCAAGGGCATTAAGGCAAGTTTTGTACTTACCGATTATCAGGGCAAGATCTATGTCAGCGCCAGATCCATTGATGAGGTCAATGTACAGATCATCATGGAGCGTATGGGCGGTGGAGGCCACATGAATACCGCAGCCTGCCAGATGGAAGGCGTGGGACTGGTAGAGGCCATTGGCGTATTGAAGAATACCATCGACGACATGCTGGAATCCGGTGAGATCTAAGGGATTCCGTTTGAAAAGTTTTACCATATAAAACAGAAGATTCAGGAAAGGCAGGTTGATCCTATGAAAATTATTTTACTTCAGGATGAAAAAAAGCTGGGAAAAAAAGGTGACATCATTGAGGCCAGCGAAGGATATGCAAGAAACTATATTTTACCGAAGAAGATCGGTGTGGAGGCAAGCTCCAAGAATCTGAACGATCTGAAGCTCCATAAGGCAAACGAAGAGAAGGTGGCACAGGAGAATCTGGATGCGGCAAGGGCGCTGGCAACAGAGCTGGAGACCAAGCAGGTCGTGGTCAAGATCAAGGCAGGAGAGGGCGGAAGAACCTTCGGTTCTGTATCCTCCAAAGAGATTGCAACTGCCTGCAAGGAACAGCATGGTATCGAGATTGACAAGAAGAAAATCCAGCTGCCGGAGAGTCTGAAGAACTTCGGCTCCTATGAGGTAACAGTGAAGCTTCATCCCCAGGTGGCAGCGAAGCTGACGGTGAAGGTTACGGAGGCGTAGACGACCCCATGCCCGCAATGGATGAAAATGTAATCAAAAGAATAATGCCTCACAGTTTAGAGGCGGAGCAGTCGGTCATCGGCTCTATGTTCATTGACGCGGAAGCCATTGCGGCCGCCACAGAGCAGATCTCCGGAGAGGATTTCTACAACAGGCAGTACGGTGTGGTATTTGACACCATCGTAGAGTTGAACAATGAAGGAAAGCCCATTGACTTTGTCACTTTACAGGATCGGTTGCGATCCAAGGAGGATGTGCCTCCCGAGGTCAGTGGACTGGATTTCCTGACGAATCTGATTGCAGCAGTACCTACTTCCGCCAATATCAAGTATTATGCTGGAATCGTGGCGGAGAAGGCAACACTCCGGCGTCTGATCCGTACCAATGAAGAGATTGCCAATACCTGTTATAGCGGCAAGGAGAGTCTGGATACGATTCTGGAGAGTACCGAGAGCAAGATCAATGAAGTGGTACAGAAGAAAAACGTCAAGGAATTCGTACCGATTCGTACCGTAGTCATGAACGCCATGGACAAGATCGAGAAGGCTTCCAAACTGCACGGAACCGTCACAGGTATTGCCACCGGATTCATTGATCTGGACTATCGTACCGCCGGAATGCAGCCCTCGGACCTGGTGCTGATCGCAGCCCGTCCTTCCATGGGTAAGACGGCGTTTGTATTGAATATCGCGCAGCATGTAGCATTTAAGCAGAATCTGCCAGTAGCCATATTCAGTTTGGAAATGAGTAAGGAGCAGCTGATCAATCGTATGTTTTCCCTGGAATCCAGCGTGGATGCCCAGAAGCTCCGTACCGGCCAGCTGAATGACCAGGAATGGGAACGACTGATCGAGAGTGCCGGTGTCATCGGCAAGTCCAAGCTGATGATCGACGATACCCCCGGTATCAGCATTGCCGAGCTTCGTTCCAAATGCAGAAGAATGAAGCAGGAAAACGGTCTGTCCATGATCATCATCGACTACTTACAGTTGATGTCGGGAAGTGGCGGAAGAAGCAGCGATTCCAGACAGCAGGAGATTTCCGATATTTCGAGATCCCTGAAAGCAGTCGCCAGAGAGCTGTCCGTACCGGTGCTGGCATTGTCTCAGTTGAGTCGGGCTGTAGAGCAGAGACCGGATCATCGCCCTATGTTGTCTGACCTGCGTGAGTCCGGAGCCATCGAGCAGGACGCCGACGTGGTAATGTTCATCTACCGTGATGATTATTATAATCACGATTCGCCGGATAAAGGTATTTCGGAGATCATCATAGCCAAACAGAGAAACGGTCCCATCGGAACCGTACAGCTGGCATGGCTGCCGGAATACACCAAGTTTGCCAATCTGGAAAACGACAGAAAAAAAGATTTCTAAGTATATTACGAATACAGAACATAAAATACGAAAGAGAACAAGTGAGGGAGATTCCCCGCACCTGTTCTCTTTCGCATTTTTATTATATGATGCCAGGGTCAAAAGGTCTAAGCCCACATGAGCTTGCTCATAGGTGGGTGAAAGACCTTAGGA
>ERZ780026.563-NODE-563-length-14473-cov-3.87335_pt1 | contig 14473 bp, 9 predicted proteins | sample MGYA00511861_ERZ780026 | MGnify/ENA primary metagenome ERZ780026 (study PRJEB29588, sample SAMEA1972002) | human gut metagenome | biome: human gut; feature: human-associated habitat; material: faeces | place: Denmark | collected 2008/2010 ...
CTGCTTTGCACATTCCATTGAATCATTGACACCTTTAACAAGACTGTATTCAAATGAGATTCTTCTGCCTGTACATCCTATGTAATACCTGCATACATCCATTATCTCTTCTATTGAATATTTGTTAGCTATAGGCATCATTGTTTTTCTTAGTTCATCATTAGGCGCATGAAGTGAAATTGCAAGAGTAATCTGCAGCTTAAGGTCAGCAAGTTCCTTTAACTTAGGTACTATTCCACATGATGATACAGTAATATTTCTCTGGCTTATATTAAGTCCTCTCTCATCATTGAGAAGTTCTATGAACTTAATAAGATTATCATAGTTATCCATTGGCTCTCCTGAACCCATAACTACAACATTGCTTACTCGCTCACCTGAAATCTTCTGTATTCTGTATATCTGGTCAAGCATTTCAGATGGCTTTAAATCCCTGACTTTGCCGTTAAGTGTAGATGCACAGAAACGGCATCCCATACGGCATCCGACCTGTGAGGATATACATACTGAATTACCATGATGATATTTCATGAGTACACTTTCAACATAATTACCATCCGTTAATCTGAACAGATATTTTTCTGTTCCATCAAGCTTGGAACGCTGTACCCTGACAGGCTCTAAGCATACATATTCTGATGTTTCCTTTAACTTCTGCCTTAATGCATTGGAAAGGTTGGTGCATTCATCAAAGCTGTCTGCCAGCTTTTCATGCATCCACTGATATAGCTGCGAAGCCCTGAACTTCTTCTCACCAAGTCCAGCCATATATGTTACAAGTTCGTCATAATTAAGTGACTTAATATCTGTCATGTCTATTCTCTCCTAAGTTTTGCAACAAAGAATCCATCTGTTCCGCCATTCTTTCCCGGCAGAATCTGTCTGTATTCTATCTTCTTAAAGCCATATTCTTTACATAACCAGTCAGCATTGGCTTCATTCTCTTCTGAATTAATTGTACATGTACTGTACATCATTATACCACCCTGCTTAACATATGCCTGTACTACAGAAAGTATGCTCTGCTGCAGCTCTTTTAATGAAATCAGCTTGTCCTCTGTTATATTATATCTGATATCAGGCTTTCTTCCCATAACACCGAGTCCTGAGCATGGAAGGTCTGCTATAACAACATCTGCCTTCTCTCTCATAGATTCATCCATTACGAGTGCATCTTTTACCTGGACTTCTATATTATTAAGTCCGAGCCTTGATACATTTTCTTCAATAAGCCCTGCCTTATAGTCTGATACATCCCTTGAATATACTTTACCATCAGCGCCAACGCTTATTGCAGCATTAATGCTCTTTCCTCCCGGTGCTGCACACACATCAATTACTGTATCCCCTGCCTTAAATCCAGTCATATATCCTGCTGTCATGGAGCTTATATCCTGTATCTGGTACAGACCGTCCCTGAAACTGTTAAGTCCGGCTATGTAATCATAGTCCTTAATCTCTAAAGCATATGGTATACCTTCAACATCTGCCACAGATACGTTTTCCTGTGAAAGAATCTTCTTTATCTCTTCAACCGGTGCCTTTGCTGTGTTACATCTTACATAAGTCTTTTTTTCCTGCTTAAAGCCTGCAAGAATTTCCTCGGTCTTATCAATACCTAGCTGACTATGCCACATTTTAACTATCCATAATGGCATTGAGTATTTTACAGAAAGGTACTGTTCAATATCCTTATTCCTGTCAGGATATGTAATATTTTCTTTATTTCTTGTAATGTTTCTTAAGACTCCGTTCACAAAGCCTTTAAGCCCTGTGAATCCACGTTTTGCAGCCAGCTTTACAGCCTCATTGCACACTGCTGAATCCGGAATATTATCCATATATATTATCTGGTATACAGACATTTCACATATATTTCTTATTAGTGGTTTCATCTTTCTTACAGGAGTCTTTGAAAACTGGTCTATTATATAGTCAAGTTCAATTCTGTTCTCAATCGTTCCTAGTGATAATCTGCTTATAAATGCTCTCTTATTCTTATCAAGATACTGGTACTTTGTCAGTGCATTATTAATGAGAAGGTGTGAAAATTCACCCTTCTCATTGATTTCCATAAGTATATCCAGTACAACTGCCCTTAAATTCACCGAATCAGTCACGGCGTCTTCCTCCAAATAAATAAATCAGTCTTAAAAGCTGTAAAATTGCTGTGGCTGCTGCCGCAACATATGTCATGGCTGCTGCTGAAAGCACTTTTCTTGCCTGTCTGTTCTCATCTCCATATAGGAATCCTTCTGATTCAAGAAGCTGTAATGCTCTTGCCGAAGCATTAAACTCAACCGGTAATGTTACAAGCTGGAAAAGTACTGCCAGACTGAACATAAGAATACCAATATCTATAAGTATATTAGTTGAGCCAAATATAAGTCCAAGCACAATAAGTATCCATGATACCTGCGAACCGACGCTGGCTAACGGAAACAACGCTGTCCTGAAGCTTAATGGACCATATCCGTAAGCATGCTGTATGGCATGTCCTGTTTCATGGGCAGCAACTCCGATAGCCGCAACAGATGTTGAATTATACACAGAATCTGACAGGTTAAGTGTCTTATTTCTTGGGTTATAATTATCTGTCAGGCTTCCTGATACTCTCTGAATAGATACATCATATATTCCCTGGCTTCTTAAAAGCTGCTCTGCGACCATTGCGCCTGTCATTCCTTTTGAAGATGACACCCTGGAATACTTGTTAAATGTGCTTTTTACCTTTACCTGTGCTATCAGTGCAATAACGCATGATATTATTATCAGAATGTACATTGGATCATAGTAATATCCATATCCATAATAACCATATAAAGCTACCATAATACCTCTTTTCTGAATCATTTAAGATTCTGCTTATTCTCCTAACATTACACCTGCTTCTAACTGGTTGCCTCTTAAGAACGAACCGCTGTCCATTCTCTTCTTACCTTCTAACTGAACCTCATTAACAACTAAATACCCCTGTCCACAGGCTATTGCAAATGTGTTCTTTCCTACAGAGACAATCTGTCCCGGCTTAACTTCATCTGTCTGTACTTCACTGATATTATCCACAACATCCGCATCCCATATTTTTAGCATTTTACCGTCTATATAAGTAAATGCACTAGGCCATGGATTAAGTCCTCTTATAAGTCTTTCAAGTTCAGCTGCACTCTTATTAAAATCCATCTTACCAAATGACTTATGAAGCATTTTTACATAAGTGCTTTCTGAATCATCCTGCTTAACAGGAGTAATAGTTCCAGCTTCAAGTCCTTCAAGTGTCTTAACCAAAAGATGCGCACCGACATCACTTAATCTGTCAAAAAGACTTCCGCCCGTCTCTTTAGCATCAAGCTTCACCTTCTCAACCATCAGGATATCTCCTGTATCAAGGCCTTCATCCATCTTCATGGTTGTAACACCTGAATACTCACAGCCATCAATAACTGCCCACTGGATTGGCGATGCACCTCTGTACTTAGGAAGAAGTGATGCATGAACATTGATACAGCCGTATCTTGGCATGTTAATAATACTTGCCGGCAGTAACTGTCCAAATGCAACAACAACAATTACATCTGCATTATATGTTCTTAATTCTTCTACAAATGCTTCATCTCTTGCTCTCTCCGGCTGTAACACTGTGATTCCATGCGCCACAGCTTCCTCCTTAACTGGAGAGAAAACAAGTGATTTGCTTCTTCCCCTTGGCTTATCAGGCTGTGTAACAACTGCTGCCACATCATGTCCTGCTTCGATTATTGCTTTAAGTGTCCCTACAGCAAAATCGGGTGTACCCATAAATACTACTCGCATTCTGTTCCCCTTTTCATTAATTATTCTTCTTCAATGTCATCTGTAGAGAGAAGTTCTCCTTCTACCTTATCAACATACATTATACCATCAAGATGGTCAATCTCATGAAGAAGGCATCTTGCAAGAAGCTCCTCTCCTTCTACTATAATCTCTTCCATATCCTCATTAAGGGCCTTAACCTTTGCATAATTAGGTCGTGTAACCTCACCTGTCTTTCCAGGTACACTAAGGCATCCTTCAAGCCCTGTCTGGCTTCCGCTTGTCTCTAACACAACAGGATTAATAAGAACAATTGGATCATCTCCACAGTCAATAACAACAAGTCTCTTTCTGATTCCAACCTGAGGTGCTGCAAGACCTACTCCGTTGGCCTCATACATTGTCTCAAACATATCGTCAATTAGTTCTTCAATTCTTGGTGTCATCTCTGTAATCTCTTTTGCCTTGGCTCTTAGTATATCATCTCCAAGTGTTCTAATATTTCTTATTGCCATATAATCCTCCTCGCAATTATCCATTAATATCGTATTGTACATTAATATTCTTAAAAGCCTGATTCCCAACAATATTAACATCAAGCTTTTCATATATACCTGTAAGAACTTCTCTGTCTTTATGTTTTACATAGATTATCTTACTATACACATCTTTAATCTTATATATAGGTGCATCTGCCGGACCTATACACATAAGTCCTTTATACTTACAGTTGTTATCCACAAATGCTTTAACCCACGCTGCATTCTTTGTCAATAACATCTCATCTGGTGAAGATAACATAATCTTCATAAGATTATCCGCCGGCGGATATCCACACAGCTTTCTGTAAGCAATTTCCTGCTCATAAAAAGCATTATAATCCTGATTAGCCGCACTAACAATACTAAAATGCTCCGGCGTATAAGTCTGTATAACTACATTGCCACATTTTTCTGCTCTTCCTGCCCTTCCCGCAGCCTGTGTAAGAAGCTGGAATGTCCTCTCAGAAGCCCTGTAATCACTCGCATAAAGTGACATGTCTGCCGCAAGCACTCCCATAAGCGTTACATTTGGAAAATCATGTCCTTTGACAATCATCTGAGTTCCAATAAGAATATCCGCATTACCATTGGCAAATTCAGACAGAATCTTTTCATGTCCATCCTTACCTCTTGTAGTGTCCATATCCATTCTTAGCACTCTCGCTTGTGGAAATGTTTTCTTAACCTGTGCTTCAACACCTTCCGTTCCTGCCCTGAAGCCCGAAACATATCTTGAACCGCATGAAGGACATGCAGTTATCTTAGGTGTTGTATATCCGCAGTAATGGCACATCAGCCTTCCATCAGCATGCTCCGTAAGTGAAACATCGCAGTGCGGGCATTTCATAACCTTTCCGCATGAACGGCATGATATAAAGCCTGCCACACCTCTCTTATTAAGAAAAAGCATTATCTGCTCATGCTTTGCAAGTCTCTCACTCATCAGTTCTCTTAACCTGTTGCTGAATATCGTCCTGTTTCCAAGTCTTAATTCTTCTCTCAGGTCAACAATATCAACTGCTGGAAGCTTTCCGTTTCCCGCCCGGCTGTCAAGTTTAATAAGCTCTATATGTCCATTCATTGCCGCATAGTAGCTTTCCATTGAAGGAGTCGCAGAACCAAGTATCACTGAAGCACCTGCTTCCCTTGCAATATGGCACGCGACCTCTCTTGCATGATATCTTGGAACAGTCTCTGACTTATAAGCTCCTTCATGTTCTTCATCTATTACTATAAGCCCTATATTTGAAAACGGTGTGAACAACGCTGAACGCGGTCCTATCATTACACTTATATCACCTCTCTGCGCCCGCAGAAACTGGTCATACCGCTCTCCCTTTGACATACGGGAATTCATAATAGATACCTTATCCCCAAATCTGTGGTAAAACCTCTGCACAGTCTGGAATGTAAGCGCAATCTCCGGTATAAGCACAATTGCCTGTCTTCCCTTGTTAAGCACATGTTCTATTGCTTCAAGGTACACCTCAGTCTTTCCGCTTCCTGTGACACCATGAAGCAGATATGTCTTATAATCACCATTATCATAGTCAGCTATTATTGTATCCACAGCGTTTTTCTGCTGCTTGTTAAGCTCAATGTGCTTTCTTTCTCCCGTAACATTTCTTACAGGATTCCTGTAGATGTCTTCTGACCTGACTTCAGCAATCCCCATATCTTCAAATGCTTTAACCGTCTGTGCTGTGATATTAAGCTTGGATTTAATAATACTTTCATCTATTACAGGTTCCTTAATCAGTGCCTCTAACAATCTGTATCTTGCTTTTGCATTTTTCTTTGCAAATGTATCAAGATACTTCTGCGCCTGTGCCTCGTCAATGATAAGATTGACCGAGCGTTTTTCCTTCTGCTTAACCTTATCCTTTACAGGAATAACCGTCTTAATTGCCTGATTCATGGTACAGCCATAATTGTGCTTCAGCCACGCCGCAAGCTTTAACATTCTGCTTACCGCAGTGACCTTTCCCTCGGTAATTCCTTTAATATATTTTATTTTTTCAACAGGATATGCCGCTTTATCTTCCAAACCTACAACATACCCTGTTATCTGCCTGTTTCCTGCTCCAAATGGAATATCAACTGACATTCCCAGTTCAATTACATCCGCCAATTCATCCGGAACTGCATACTGGAATGTCTTATCAAGCTGTTCATGTGAAATGTCTATTATTACATCTGCGTACATTAATTACCCTTCAATTCTTCAAGCACTTCTTTGATAAGCACCCTCTCATCCATAGGATACTTCACACCCTTAATCTCCTGATAATCCTCATGACCTTTACCCGCAAGAACAATAATATCACCCGGTTCGCCATGTTCTATCGCATACTTAATAGCTTCTTTTCTGTCTGTAATATCAACATGCTTTCCGGTAGTCTTAGCAATTCCAGTCTTGATATCTTCTATAATCGCCTCTGGCTCTTCAAATCTTGGATTATCTGATGTGATAATAGTAAGGTCAGCAAGCTTTCCTGAAACCTCGCCCATCTCATATCTTCTTTCCTTGGAACGGTTACCACCACATCCAAACAGGCATACAAGTCTGTGAGGATGATATTCTTTAAGTGTTGTAAGAATACTCTCTAAAGCCATTGCATTATGCGCATAATCTATCATTAATGTAAAATCATCAGAAACCTTTACAAGCTCAATTCTTCCCTTAACCTTAACGTGTTTAAGAGTTTCCTTAAGTGCCTCTTCATCAACATCGAAATGCCTTGTAATTGCGATTGCACATAATGAATTGTATACAGAAAACTTACCCGGAAGATTAAGTTCAACCTTCATATTAACAAGTCCTGTACAGTCATATGTAAGACCAATTTTACCCGGTTCATGTAAAAGTTCAATATTTTCAGCCTTAATATCAGCATTATCTCCGATACCATAGCTTTCAACCTTACATATTGCTCCCCTAAGGATATCCTGGGTATGCTTATCATCAGCATTAACGATACCAACCCTGCACTGCTTGAATAACTTAGCCTTGCAGTTAAGGTAATCTTCAAATGACTCATGCTCATTAGGTCCAATATGGTCTGGCTCAAGATTAGTGAATACACCTATATCAAACATAATTCCTGCTGTTCTGTCGAGCTTAAGTCCCTGCGAAGACACCTCCATAACAACTGCCTTACAGCCAGCGTCCACCATCTTGGCAAACGACTGGTGAATCTCTATTGATTCAGGCGTTGTATTATGTGCCGGAATTGTCTCATCCCCGATAATAGTCTCGATTGTTCCGATAAGTCCTGTCTTAATGCCACATGCTTCAAGAACATTTTTAACCATATAAGTAGTCGTTGTCTTTCCCTTAGTTCCTGTTATTCCTATTGTAAACAGCTTCTTATCAGGACTGCCATATACTGCTGCCGACATAAGTGCAAGTGCCAGTCTTGTGTTATCTGTGCTTACAACTGCTGTCTTGCAATCTTTAGCTTCGTATTCACCATCAAGAACAACAATTACAGATGCCTTATCCTTAATCTGGTCAATATATTTATGTCCATCGCTCACAGCACCCTTAATGCATACAAATGCATATCCATCCTGCATCTTTCTTGAATCAGATGTAATTCCTGTCACATCTGCATCAGTATTTCCGCATACAACACTATACTTGAAGTCTGCAACTTCATTTTCTGAACATATTTTTAATATCTCTGAAAGCTTCATACATTAGTCTCCTTATTTTATAATATATATTACTTACATTACTGCTGCTTTAGAAGTGTTTCAAATTCTTCCATTGTCATCTCAACCTTTCTTGGCTTAGTTCCAAGCTCCGGTCCTACTACCTTTGCATCAGCAAGCTGGTCCATAATTCGTCCTGCCCTGTTAAAACCAATCTTAAAATGTCTCTGCAGACTTCCTATTGAGCCTTTTTCATTCTCAATAACGAATCTTCCTGCGTCAGCAAAAAGTGAATCTCTCTCTTCATCACCTTTACTGCTGCCAGACATGCTCTCCTGACTTACAGTAGCCTGTGCAATACTCTCATCATAAGATACTTCCTCTGCATTCTCCTTAAGGAAGGATACAACATTTTCAACTTCCTCATCAGATACGAATGCACCCTGTACACGCAACGGCTTTGGAAGATTGGATGGGAAGTAGAGCATATCTCCCTTTCCAAGCAGCTTCTCAGCACCATTCATATCAATGATAACTCTTGAATCAATTCCCGAAGATACTGCAAATGCTATCTTAGACGGAATATTTGCCTTGATAAGTCCTGTTACTACATTAACAGAAGGTCTCTGCGTTGCTATAACCATATGTATTCCTGCTGCTCTCGCAAGCTGTGCCAGACGGCATATTGCATCTTCAACCTCACCCGGTGCGACCATCATAAGGTCAGCAAGCTCGTCTATGATAATAACAATCTGTGGAAGCTTCTCCATTGGAGGGTCTATGCCTTCCTTATTCTTCTTAACAACAACATCATTATATCCCTTTATATTACGAACCTGCATTGCCGCAAACTTCTTATATCTGTCTGTCATCTCATTAACAGCCCAGTTAAGCGCTCCCGCAGCCTTCTTAGGATCAGTTACTACAGGTAACAGCAAATGTGGTATTCCATTATACACACTTAACTCAACAACCTTCGGGTCAACCATTATAAGTCTTACATCCTCTGGCTTTGCCTTATAAAGAATACTCATAATTATTGTGTTGATACATACCGATTTACCTGAACCTGTTGCTCCGGCAATAAGCATATGCGGCATCTTCGCAATATCCGCAATAATAGTCTTTCCTGCGATATCCTTACCAACTCCGAATGATATTGCTGACTGGCTTTCCTTGAATTCCTTAGACTCAACAAGTTCCCTGAAATATACACTTCCTGCTTCCTTATTAGGAACTTCAATACCAATAGCAGCTTTTCCGGGAATTGGTGCCTCAATTCTAATATCTGCTGCCGCAAGATTAAGCTTGATATCGTCTGATAAAGAAACAATCTTGCTTACCTTGACACCCTGTTCCGGCTGTAACTCATATCTTGTAACTGTAGGTCCGCAGCTTATATCAGTTATAGTAACTTTAACTCCGAAAGTAAGCAGTGTCTCCTGTAATCGCTGTGCAGTTACTCTGTATTCAGACTTTCCACCAGACGCTGTGCCCGGATTTCTCTTTAATAAGCTTACCGGTGGGAACTTATACACCTTCTTAGGCTTGTGTACAGGCTTAACCTGCTCTGGTTCCTTTTCCGTTTTCTCTTTATGTTCTTCGTTGGTCACATCATTTTCAAATATCTCATCGTTATCATATGGAGTCTCCTCTTCATATGAACTTTCCACATACCCAGTTACATCTTCCGGTGCAGCTCCTGTAACCTCATCATCGCTCATATAGTCGTTACTCATATAATCTGGCTGGATATCTTCCACATGTGATTCATTATCTGGATAATAATCATTGTTATCAATATCATCATATGCGAGTTCAAATGTATCCTCGTTATGTGCATTATAATCAGGTTCATATATATCCTGTGAATACTTATCATTGCGTTCTGTATCCACGACTATCTCATGAATATCTATGTCCGGTGCCTGTTCCTGCGTATCCTTTATAAGAGTATCCGAAGTAACTCCTCGCACAACATTATTCATACGGGCGTTGGCTAGATATTCTTCTCTTGCTTTCTTCTCCGCAAGTTGTTTCTCTTTCTTCTCAATCTTTTTAAGTCTTGCTCTGGCACGCTCTTCTTCTCTTAACTTTCTGTATTCATCATCAGACATATCATTCTGTCTGCCTGCTGAATGTTCCTTATAAGCTGAATAATCTTCTTTAGCTTCCTTCATAAGACGCTGGCTGCCGTTTCCAACCTTCTTAAGCCCGGATATAAAAGACCTCTCCGTAATTATAACCAGACATATTATTGCAAGTATCATAAGTATTACAAATGTTCCAATTAATCCAATAGGACTTAATGCCTTACACAGCACTGCTCCAAAAAAGCCACCTCCAGCCTTATAATCTGCACAATATGTAAATATTTTTCCTATACTGTTATCTGCAATATCAGGATTGTTGTATACACACTGCACCATTGCACATAAAACAATAAACAGCCCATATGCTGCCGTTGTCTTAATTCTTGCAACTCTTAACAGTTCTCTGTTAACCATAAGAAAAATTATACTTCCCGCAAGAAGTACTGGAAAAACATATTCCATAACACCAAACAGCCCGAACATAAGCCATTTGATACCTCTTCCTAAAGTTCCTGCAATATTGAAATTACTAAGTATAAGAATTATTGCACATGCTATCGAAAAAAGAATTATACAGTCATTCTTTAACTGATTAGTCTGTGTCTGTGCATTCTTCTTACCTGTCTTCTTTCTCTGAGAAGACTTCTGCATAGAAGTTCTTCCCTGAGTGCTTGTTTTTCTCCCCTGAGTACCCGTTTTTCTGCTTTGAGTGGTATTCTTTCTGCCATTCCTGCTGGCTGTATCTGCCATAACTTTCACTCCTTCATATCATCATCACGCATCATGATATTATACCATTTATCCCCTTCCAAGGCAAATATAAGAAAAAGGCAGAATACACATTTCCATGCATATTCCGCCTTTCATATTAAGCATTAATTATTCATCGAATATACTTACAATCTCGCCTTCCATAATCTTGTTCATATTCTTTACAGCACAGAAATTACCGCACATAGAACATGTATCTTCCTTCTCAGGCTTAGATGAAGCTCTGTAAGCTCTTGCCTTCTCAGGATCAATTGCAACATCAAACATTGCTTCCCAGTCAAGAACTTTTCTTGCCTTATCCATCTTGTAATCCCAGTCCATTGCACCCGGTACGCCCTTTGCAATATCAGCCGCATGTGCTGCAATCTTAGAAGCAATAATTCCTTCCTTAACATCATTAAGATCTGGTAGTCTTAAATGTTCTGCAGGTGTTACATAGCACAGGAATGAAGCACCGTAAGTAGCTGCGATAGCTCCACCAATTGCTGCTGTAATGTGATCATATCCTGGAGCTATATCAGTAACAAGAGGTCCTAATACATAGAAAGGTGCTCCCTTGCATATTGTCTGCTGAATCTCCATATTAGCCTTAATCTGGTTAAGAGGCATATGTCCTGGTCCTTCAACCATAACCTGGACATCCTTCTCCCATGCTCTTCTTGTAAGCTCGCCAAGTGTAACAAGTTCTTCAATCTGTGAGATATCTGATGCATCCATAATACATCCCGGTCTGCACGCATCTCCAAGACTCATTGTAACATCATATTCTCGGCATATCTCAAGCACTCTGTCATAATATTCAAAGAACGGATTCTCATTTCCTGTCATCTCCATCCATGCATATATGATAGAACCGCCTCTTGATACAATATTCATAAGTCTCTTATCTGCTCTGAACTTCTTAGCTGTTGCCTTGTTGATACCACAGTGTATAGTCATGAAATCAACGCCGTCTTTAGCATGCATTTCTACAACATCAAGCCACTCCTGTGCAGTGATATCCTTAAGTGCCTTATGATAATATACAACTGCATCATATATAGGAACTGTTCCAATTGTTGCCGGACATTCTGATGTCAGCTTTCTTCTGAACTTCTGTGTATCTCCGAAAGAAGAAAGATCCATGATAGCTTCCGCACCCATCTTTACAGCGTTATTAACCTTCTCAAGCTCCATATCAAGATCCACGCAGTCTCTTGAAGTTCCAAGATTAACATTAATCTTAGTTCTTAACTTATTTCCGATACCATTGGGGTCAAGACATTTATGATTCTTATTGGCAGGAATGATAACCTGTCCCTTAGCTATAAGCTGTCTTAAACTCTCGACATCTATATTTTCTTTCTTTGCAACAATTTCCATTTCTTTAGTAACAATGCCTTTTCTTGCAGCATCCATCTGTGTTGCATATTCCATATGTATTCCTCCATTCTGGGTAATTAACAGGAAAAATCATAAACCTTGTGGAAATTCGATATTGAAACAATCAAATGAAGAGCTAAAAAGCCCTTTTAAGAATCCCTACGGTGGCATTATCCACATCAGGTTATGGGTCGGAACTTAATCCCTCTCAGCAGCCACTGCTTACACAGCCCTTATGCTCCCCTGCAAATATAATATGCAATAAGTATAACAAATGTGTGGTATTTGTCAATCATTCTTATTCTCATCGCAACTCTTACACTAAGACAGCCGCACATAAGTGCGGCTGTCCATTACTAAATATTAATCTTCATCATCAGAAGCTGCTTCTGCAAAGCCCTGACGCTTTCTTGCCATTTCATCGCTTGCAAGATACTCATCGTATGTTGTTATCTTATCAATAAGCTGTCCGCTTGGAACGATTTCCATAATACGGTTAGCAGTTGTCTGGATGAACTGGTGATCGTGTGATGTAAATAATGTAACACCAGGGAACTTAATAAGTCCGTTGTTAAGAGCTGTGATTGACTCCATATCAAGGTGGTTAGTAGGATCATCAAATACTAATACATTAGCTCCACATATCATCATCTTAGAGATAAGACATCTTACCTTCTCTCCTCCTGATAACACCTTAACCTTCTTAACACCGTCATCTCCGGCAAAAAGCATTCTTCCAAGGAATCCTCTTACATAAGTAGGATCTGGATCTGGTGAATACTGTGTAAGCCATTCAACAATAGTATCTTCTCTGTTAAATTCAGCAGCACTATCCTTAGGGAAATAAGCCTGTGATGTTGTAACACCCCATTTATAGCTTCCCTCATCAGGTTCCATGTTACCTGTAATAATATTGAAAAGTGTAGTTGTAGCAAGCTCATTAGAACCTACAAATGCTATCTTATCATCGTGGTTAACGATAAATGATACATTATCAAGTACCTTAACACCATCAATAGTCTTAGAGATTCCCTCTACTGTAAGTACTTCGTTACCAATCTCTCTTGCTGGTCTGAAGTCAATATATGGATACTTTCTGCTTGATGGTCTAATCTCATCTAACTCAATCTTCTCAAGTGCTCTCTTTCTTGAAGTAGCCTGCTTAGACTTAGAAGCATTGGCAGAGAATCTCTGGATAAAGTCCTGTAACTCTTTAATCTTCTCTTCTTTCTTCTTGTTAGCTTCCTTCATCTGCTTGATGATAAGCTGGCTTGACTCATACCAGAAATCATAGTTACCTGCATAGAGCTGAATCTTGGCATAATCTATATCTGCAATCTGTGTACATACTTTATTAAGGAAATATCTGTCATGAGATACAACAATAACGGTATTCTCAAAATTAATAAGAAACTCCTCTAACCATGCAATAGCATCAAGATCAAGGTGGTTAGTAGGCTCATCTAAAAGCAGAATATCAGGATTACCGAAAAGAGCCTTTGCAAGAAGTACTTTCACCTTCTCACTACCATTAAGCTCAGCCATTGTCTTGTAATGAAGATCAGTTCCAACACCAAGTCCGTTAAGAAGCTGTGCAGCATCTGACTCAGCCTCCCAGCCATTCATATCAGCGAATTCAGCCTCAAGCTCACTTGCCTTATTGCCGTCTTCCTCTGTAAAATCTTCCTTGGCATATATAGCTTCTTTCTCTTTCATAATCTGGTAAAGTCTTTCATTACCCATGATTACTGTATCAAGAACATTATATTCATCATACTTGAAGTGATCCTGCTCTAAGAAAGATAATCTCTGGCCTGGTGTGATAGATACATCACCCTTGCTAGGTTCTATCTGTCCTGTAAGAATTTTTAAAAATGTTGACTTTCCGGCACCATTCGCACCTATAAGTCCATAGCAGTTACCTTCTGTGAACTTAATATTAACATCCTCAAAAAGAGCCTTCTTACCGATTCTAAGTGTTACATTATTAGCACTAATCATTAATAATCTCCTCCAAAAAATACGCATAATAGTTAATAATCTATTATAAAAATAATCATACAAAGTTGATTATAGAGATTCCCGCCCATAAATGCAAGCAAATATTAATAAAAAGCTATTCTGTCAACATCTTCATCGTTAATCCAGTTATATCTTTCTGGCAGCACAACATCAATATCAATCATTGCCATTATACTGACTGCACCCTTATTCTTAAGACTTTTTAACACATCCATATAATATAGTGACTTAAGA
>ERZ780026.593-NODE-593-length-14054-cov-3.34617_pt1 | contig 14054 bp, 6 predicted proteins | sample MGYA00511861_ERZ780026 | MGnify/ENA primary metagenome ERZ780026 (study PRJEB29588, sample SAMEA1972002) | human gut metagenome | biome: human gut; feature: human-associated habitat; material: faeces | place: Denmark | collected 2008/2010 ...
GTCTAGTCAATAAATATGTGATAGTTATGTGGGAGCATATGACAGAGCGGCAGTATCAACATGAGGTTATTGTGCCGGACAAAGGCTTTCCGTTTAAACTTTTTTTATTCGAGGGACACAGCGGAAAATATATCAGGGAGAAACACTGGCACCGGTCGATTGAGATTTTTGCAGTGCAGGAAGGAGAACTTGATTTTATTCTTGACACAACGCATTATCATCTCGGAGAAGGCGAGTTCATCATTGTCAACAGCAACGAGGTGCATGCGATCCATGCGAACAGGCCGAATCACACAATTGTGCTGCAGATTCCGCTGAATCAGTTCGCGTCGTACTTTACGGGCGAGCAGTTTATCTGGTTTTCGCATAGTGAACGGACATACGATGAGCAGGTGGCATGTCTGATCTTTCGGATGTATAAGGTGTATCGGATGCAGACAGATGGCTATGATTTTGAAATTTTAAGTATGTTTTATCAACTATTACATATTCTGGTAAAGAAATACAGGAAGCTGGATGTGCAGGATGAATTGCTCAAAAGCAATCAGCAGCTGAACCGGCTCGGTATGATTACATCCTATCTCAAGGATCATTATATGGAAGATATTTCGCTTGGAAAACTGGCGGGAATATTTGGATATTCGCCGTCTTATCTGTCAAAAATGTTTGCACGCTATGCGGGCATCAATTATAAGGATTATCTGCAAAATATCCGGTTAGAACATGCGGTAAAGGATTTGGAAAATACGGATAAGCAGATCGTGGATATTGCATTTGATCATGGATTTGCCAATAGTAAAGCGTTTACCAATCTGTTTCGCAAGCGGTATGGAATGCTGACGAGTGAATACCGAAAGCAGCTTGTTAAGAAAAAGCAGAGGGAATCATATGCCCATCATCGGGCATTGCTGGAAAAAGACAAAAAAGTGACATTGTAAAGACAAAGAAAGGCATGTCTCCATGGCTACCAAACTGTTATACTCAGAAAAAATGAGTATGAGGAGGTAATCATGGAGATTTTTTCTGTTAATGATGAAAAATTCCGTAAATACGGTAAGGTTTGGAATAACATCGAATGCACAAAACTGATAAAGGGGATGGAGCACACACCGCTTCCGGAGGATGTTATTTATGTGCCATCAGTCGAGGAGCTTGAAGCGGTTCCGGAAGCAAAGACATTCAGCGAGCGTGTCTTTGGCGGACTTCCAATCCAGATTGGTTACTGCAACGGAAACAATCACAAGTTAAACGCGGTAGAATATCATAGAAATTCCGAAATCAACATTGCGGTAACGGATATGATCCTTTTATTGGGATGGCTGCCGGATGTAACGGATGAATTTACTTATGATACAGCAAAAATCGAGGCTTTTAAGGTTCCGGCAGGAACGGTCGTTGAAATGTATGAGACGACACTTCATTATGCACCGTGCAACGCAGCAGACGGTGGATTTAAGTGTGTTGTGATCTTGCCGAAGGGTACAAACACACCGATTGATTTTACCCTTGCAGCAGATGGTGAGGACAAACTTATGACCGCGAAAAACAAGTGGCTGATCGCACATGAGGAGGCTGCCATCAAGGGTGCATTTAATGGATTAAGAGGAGAGAATATATCACTTTAACCGTGCTTGCGGATGCGATTGCTTGTCCTTTGACAGAAAAAAAGCTATAATAAAAGAAAGCTTTTGAGGAGAAGGTAGGAGTGCATGAAAAAGAGAATCGTGTCAGCGCTGCTTATGGCGGGACTGCTTATTGGACTTGCGGGATACAGTTACAACGCACAATATGTGCAGAAGCAGGAAATCAAACATTTTACTGCTTTTTTCAGCGTTACGGGTAAGATGTTGAATACGCAAAATGATATAAAGGAAATGATTGCGGACAAAATTGGGGCAGATTGCGAGGAAAACTGGCTTGTCGGGCAATCCAAGGAAGAGGCACTCAATTCGTACATTGCTTCGGGGGAATATCCAGATTTTATTCTCGGAGAGAAAGTGCTGCTTGATGCGGATGCACTGATTCCGATTGATGAGTATTGGGATGACTATCCGAATATCAGGAATTATCTTTCGGAGGAACAGTGGGAGCGCTTCCGGCAGGAAGACGGACATATTTACTGGATTCCACAGTTTTGTGTGTCTCAGGGAGAGAATGTTGAAGTGACGCATACGGGCGAGGCATTCTGGATACAGACGCGCGTTTTAAAATGGGCCGGATATCCGAAGATTACAACGGTGGATGAATATTTTGATCTGATCGAAGCTTATGTGCAGGCGAATCCGGTCATGCCGGGCGGAACAAAAAATGTTCCGTTTACCATGTTGTGCGATGACTGGAGATTCTTCTGTCTGGAGAATGTGCCGCAGTTTCTGGATGGATATCCCAATGACGGAAGTTGTATGGTTGATCCCGGGAATGATCAGGTCATTGATTATAATACGACGGAGACTGCCAGACGGTATTTTCAGAAGCTGAACGAAGAGTACCGCAAGGGTATTTTTGATCCGCAGTCGTTTACCAGTACATACGAAGAATATCTGGATAAATTAGGAACCGGTGCTGTTCTCGGAATGGTTGACCAATGGTGGCAGTTCTATTACAATCTGGCAGAGCCTTATGAGACAAACGGACTGAGTGATCTGGGGTGCGATTATGTTCCGCTTCCGATTACAATGGACAAAGGTACGTCAAACCAGTGGCATACAAGCCGGAATGCAGAGATGGATACATCGAGCGGACTTTCGATTACCACATCCTGTGAAGATGTGCAGGGGGCACTTCAGTTTGTAAATGATCTGCTGGATTCCGATATTACGAAGCTTCGATTCTGGGGAGAAAAAGACCTGGACTATTCGGTGGACGAAAACGGTATGTTCTATATGAATAGTGAACAGGGAAAACGTCACGGAGACAGCGTGCTGAATGAATCTCATTTTTGTCCCTATTCGTATTTTCCACGAGTAGAAGGCCTGCTTGACGACGGAATCAATGCATTTTCGATGGAGTATCAGCCGGTGGAGTTTATGAAAAGCCTAAAGCCCGACATACGGGAGTGTTTTGAAGCGTATGGTGTACAAAATTATGTCGAGCTGCTGGGAACAAATGAAGCGCCCGGCGCATGGTATCCGATGTATTCGTATACACAGTCTTTGTCATCAAAATCCAAAGGCGGCATGATTCGTGATGAAATAGACGCGGTCAAGAGAAGCTGGTTACCGCAGGTGATCATGAGCGATGACTTTGCATCGACATGGGATGCATATATGGCTGCATATCAGGAATGCAATCCACAGGACTATTTCGATATCCTGCAGAGGCATGTGGATCAGATTCTTCAATAATACGACAATTATGTGATATAAGTGATAGAAATAAAATCCTCATTCATAGTGCGATATTTTTGATCGTACACGGATGGGGATTTTTATTTATGCTGAGCAATGAAAGGACAGGCAGATGGGGAGAAGTAAATGGAAGTGTTGAAATTGTATATTCATGTGAATGGCTGCGAGAAGGTGGAATCTGAATGCGCTACCGTACAGATGATTTCGTTTGACGGAAGGTGCGATGGAGATTATTTCAGAGGAGAGATCCTTCCGGGCGGTGTGGATACGCAGATTTATTATAAGGATCAGCCGTCAAAATTATCGGCTCGTTATCTAGTGCAGGGAATAGATCATACGGGGCGCGGATGTCGGATATTTATCGAAAATAACGGAATCATGTATGACGGTGAAACGATTACCAGACCGGTCATCTATACGGACAGTATTGCACTGAAATGGATGGAAACGGCATCTATGTATGGAACCCTTACGGTTGTGGAAGGACAGCCGGGAAGAAAGATTTTTAAGAGAGCGGAAAAGGGGGAAAAGGGAGCGCAACATGAAATTTATCATAGAACAGAGTGCGTATTCCGGGGTTTTGAAGATCGCAGGAAAAGTTGCACATGACATGGAACTTGTGACCGGCACGCTGCCGGAAATCCGTGTTGTCGAAACGATCGATCATGAAGAGGTAAGAAGCAGTGCAGCCCGTGAACCGACGATCATTGTCGCAACGATGGGACATAGTCGGTGGCTGGATGCACAGAAAAGTATCCCGACGGATGTGTTAAAAGGCAAACGGGAGTGCTACGGATGGTTTTTCCCGGATGATGGCTTGCGGGAGAGACTGCTTGTCATTGTCGGAAGCGATAAGCGGGGAACGATATACGGACTGTTTCATTTGTCGGAGATCTTTGGTGTATCCCCGTTTGTGAACTGGTGTCATGTGATGCCGGTACATCGGGATGAAATTCGGCTGAGCACGGATATGGCATGTATCGCAAAGGAACCATCGGTGGAATACAGGGGATTCTTTATCAATGATGAGTGGCCTGCTTTCGGTACCTGGAGTGAGTACCATTTCGGAGGACCGAATGCGAAGGCATACGAGCCGATCTTTGAACTGCTTCTTCGCCTGAAAGGAAATTATCTCTGGCCGGCGATGTGGAGTGCACGGTTTGAGGATGACGGCCCGGGCCTTCTGAACGCAGAACTTGCGGATGAGTACGGCGTGATCATGGGAATGTCACATCATGAGCCGTGTCTGCGGCAGGGTGAGGAATACAAATATCTGCGCGGAAAAGACAGTATTTACGGAGATGCGTGGAATTTCAAGACGAACCGGGAAGGAATCATAAGATTCTGGGAAGATGGTCTGAAGCGGAGCGGTAAATTTGAGAATGTGATCACGGTTGGTATGCGTGGAGAAGCGGACACCGCGATCATGGGAAAAGGGGCAACGCTTGCGGATAATATTGAACTGCTCAGGGACGTGCTCAGAACGCAGCGAAAGCTGATCCGGGAGAATGTCAATGAAGATCTGTCGAAAGTTCCGAGAATGATCGCTTTGTACAAGGAGGTGGAGGCTTTCTTCTACGGGGATGAGACGACGCAGGGGTTGATCGGATCCAAGGAGCTTTATGATGTGATCCTGATGCTTTGCGATGACAATTATGGAAACTTAAGAACGCTTCCGACGGAGGAGATGCGTAAGCATCCGGGCGGATACGGTATGTATTATCATTTCGATTATCATGGGTGGCCGACCTCCTATGAGTGGATCAACAGTTCCTATCTTCCGAAAATCTGGGAACAGATGACGCAGGCCTATGATTTCGGAGTACAAAAACTCTGGATCGTCAATGTGGGAGACATTGCAACGCAGGAATTTCCGTTATCGTTTTTTATGGATCTGGCTTATGATTTTGAGCGTTGGGGAACGACTGCATCAAATACGACGGATGTCTATACCAGACTGTGGGTAAAGCGGCAATTTGGCAGGCTGTCGGAAGTGCAGCAGGCGCAGATTGCGGATATCCTGACGGATTATACAAGGATGATACACAAGTGCAGACCGGAGGCGTTAAGACCGGAAACCTATCATGCAGCAAATTATCGTGAAGGCTCACGGGTGCTTGCGGCGGGCGGGCGGGTGATGCAGACCGCACAGGATTTGTACGATGAGCTGGAACGTGTTGCGCCCGAAATACTTCCCGCTTATGTTGCGCTCGTCTGGTATCCGGCAATGGGAACGATGAATGTGCTGAAGCTTCAGCTGTTGTCAGGAATGAATCATTATCTGGCAGAAATCGGTGCACTCAGTGCCAATGATTATGCGAAAGAGGCAAAGGCATGTCTGGATGCAGACCAAAAGATCATAGAGCAGTATCATCGGTCGGATGATGCGCGCTGGTACGGAATGGGATTGTCGCAGCATATCGGGTTTACGAATTGGAATGAGGATGAGTGTAAGAACCCGCTTCTGATGCAGGTGTTACCGCTGCAAAAGCCGACGATTATAGCAACGGTGGACGGTACCGTGCAGCATGTGGAAGGCAGTCCGTGGCTGAATCAGAGAATGACGATTTCGGATTTCCTGAATCCGGAATGCAGATGTGCTTCGATCAGCCTGTACAGCAGAAGCGAACTTCCAGCATCGTTTCGGGTGATCGAAAAGCCCGAATGGATTTTGCTGTCTGCAATGGATGGAACGCTTGACGGTGAAGAGCACAAGAGACTCACCATTGATGTCACAGTGGACGAGAGTGCGCTTGCGATGGCACTCACCGATGGAAGAACGCAGGGAATGATCCGGCTGGAATTGCCGGCGGGCATCTGCAAGATCAGCGTGCCGGTCGACCGGTCAAAGTATGAATATGGAAACAATACGTTTGTGGATACACAGGGATGGATCGCAATCGAGGCGGAACATTACAGCAGATGCAAGGACGGTTTTGATCGGGAAGGACAACCGATGCAATGGAAATGTCTTGCCGGCTACGGAAAGACTTTATCTGCGATGAAAGCATTTCCGACGGATTCCTACGCAGATGCAGAGAATGGGGCGCCGTATATCGAATACAGCATCGTGACAAAGCAGGCGGGGGATTATGAAGCGGAATTTTATATGCAGCCGTCGAATCCTGTGACAACAGAGAACCGATTGCAGTATGCAGTGTCCGTGAACGATGTTCCAATGCAGATTTTGGATGCCGTTACGGATGATTTTAAGATCGGAGATCATCAGCCTGTGTGGGCGCGCGGTGTGCTGGATCAGATCCGGTGCCGGAGTGTACCGGTGCAACTGGAACAGGGAATCAATACGATCAGGGTCACTCCGGTTACACCGGGCTTTGTTCTTGAGAAGATCGTGATCTATCCCCATGGAAACAAACCGGCAGAAGCCTATCTTGGACCGACAGAAACGTATCGGTGCAGGAGCTGATCATATATCAATACAGTGAGGAGCATGTCAGTCCATTTGCGGAAAGGAAATTTGGCAAGGGCTGACCGAAAGAGGAAGGAGAAAAATATGGCAGGAGCGTATGAAACAAAACAGTACCGCAATGTATTTGCGGAGTATGGTTATTCGGAAGAAGAAATCGAAAAAAGAGTACAGGAGACATTTGAGACGATTTTTCATGGCAGCGAAGAGGAGCGCTTTTACCATGAAGCCGGGGAGGATATGGGATTTATGGAAGATACCGGCAATCATGATGCGCGGACCGAGGGCATGTCGTATGGCATGATGGTCTGTGTACAGCTGGATAAGAAAGAGGAATTTGACCGTCTGTGGAAGTGGACAAGAACTTATATGTATATGGATGAAGGACCGGGAAAGAATTATTTTGCATGGTCCTGCGCTTTGGACGGCACAAGAAATGCGGACGGACCGGCACCGGACGGGGAAGAGTATTTTGCTATGGCATTGTTCTTTGCATCAAGAAGATGGGGAGACGGAGAGGGCATTTTTAATTACAGCAGGGAGGCAAAAGCGATCCTGCATGAGTGTGTGCATAAGGGAGAACCGGGACATCCGGGCGATCCGATGTGGGAGCCTTCCAACAAACTGATCAAATTTGTCCCAGGACTGGATTTCAGTGATCCATCGTATCATCTGCCGCATTTTTACGAGCTTTTTGCGGAATATGCCGATGAGGAGGATCGTAAGTTCTGGAAAGGCGCTGCCGAAGCAAGCCGGGTCTACCTGCATAAAGCCTGTCATCCGGATACCGGATTGTCGGCAGAGTATGCGGATTATGACGGAACCCCGCACAGTGCGCATCAGGAGATCTTCGGCCGCCACGACTGGTATTACAGTGATGCCTATCGCACGATCGCAAATATCGCGATGGACCATCTGTGGTTTGACAAGGACCCGTGGCAGGTGCAGATTGCAGAGAAATTCCAGAAATTCTACTGCGAGGATCAGAAGGATCACTGGGACGGCGTCTTTTTGACCGACGGAACCAGACTGGAGGAGAAAGCACTGCATCCGGTAGCCATCATTGCGGTCAATGCCGAAAGTGCACTGGCTGCGGACGGAACTTATGCGAAACAATGTGTTGACAAATTCTGGAACACACCTCTTAGAACCGGTGAGAGACGGTATTACGACAATTTTTTGTATATGTTTGCGATGCTTGCTTTATCGGGAAATTACCGGATCTATTAGAAATGATGATTCGAAAATGAGGTATTGGAAAAGGTGGAGAAAATGGGACACAGTGAGGAAATGATCCAAAAGGCGATCGCACAGGAAAACGGCAAGGTACATGTGAATGCACAAAGCATTCCGGAAAAATATCAGCAGAAGAGAGCCGATGAGGCCGGAGTGATCGAGCATATCCGCTACCCGTCAAAAGATTATTTTCTAGCTGGAAAAGAAATCACAAAGGAAGCAAATGTTTATCTTCCGTATGGTTACAGCCGGGATAAAAAGTACAACGTGCTCTACCTGATGCACGGAATCGGCGGAGACGAAGCCGAGTGGGGAATGGTTGATGAGGATTCGCTGGTAAAAAGAATGATGGACAATCTGATCTATTACAAAGAAATCGAGCCGTTCATCGTGGTGACACCAAACGGACGCTCCACCGAAAACTGTGCAAGAGAAGGTTCGGATTATAACTCGTTTTATGTGTTTGGCAAAGAACTGCGTTCGGATCTGATCCCGTATATGGAAGCGCACTATTCGACCTATGCGGTGGAAGGCGATCCAAGTGCTTCAAGAATGCACAGAGCGATGGCGGGACTTTCGATGGGAGGGATGCAGACGATTAACATCGGAATCGGAGAATGTATGGATCTGTTCAGTTATTTTGGTGCATTTTCCGCAGCACCGACCAGCAATCTGGCGGAGAAGACGGCAAAAATATTAGAGGATACTCCATATACCGTTGATTATTTTTACAATATCTGCGGAACGGAGGATGAGATCGCATATGACAGCGCGGCAGCAGCTGCAAAGAATCTTCCTGCTCTATGTGATAAATTAAAGGAATCTGATAATTTCATCTGGCAGGAATTAAAAGGCATGCATGATTTTCATATCTGGTATCTTGGCTTTTTCAATTTTGCACAGATAGCTTTTAAGTAAATTGACGCGCGGTGTTATTTTACCAGTAAATGTAAAATTTCGCCGCGCGTGATTTATTTTATGTACAACGTTAAAACAAGCAGAATAAGGATTGGAAGTGTCCCAGCATGTGGGACAAAAATCACTAAAACATCACAACAAATTACACTCCTTGTTCAAAATCCAAGCCGGCAAACCCGAATTGTTTTACTGCAATTTGTCGGCTGTTCTTCTATAGTTTTTCCCTGTTTTTGTCGGCTTTGATTTTGTTACTATTAAGATGCACGAAAATCTTTTTAAGGAGGAAAATAGGAGTGGGAAAAATGTGGAAAATGGGGGCGTGCATTGCACTATCCGCGGCAATGACACTCACGAGTACAGGAGGTATGCTGCCGTCGGATTGGGGTATTGAGACGGTATATGCGGATGAGACACAGACAACAACCAAGACGTTCACCGCGGAACAACTGGAAGTGATTTGGGGAAATGCAGAGCATAAACTTGAGGATGGACAATGGAAGCTTTCCTTTGCAAATCAATATGATCAGGTGAAATGGAAAGTGCCGGAGGTAATTGCACTTTCGGATGTGAAGTCTGTTACGTTTCATGTTGCAGATCAAAAAGGATCCGTTACTTTAAAAGTGTATAATGGTGGAGATGATGCAGAAGCCGCTAATACGCAGTATGGTTTGACAGGAAGCGAAGAATATACGATGGAACCATCTGGAGAAGGTAGTGTTGATGCAGTTGGACTTATGACAACTGACGAAACTGGATTAGGTTCGGAAGTTAGTCTGATCAGTGTAACATTTGAATTAAAAGAAGGAAGCGGAAGCCCGATTACCTATGGCGATAACATCATCAAAGACGGCGATTTCGCAAGCAACGAGGCAGCCGCTTCATGGAATGCATCGGTTGGAAATTCGAAGATCACCGTTGAGGAAGAGGAGAACGAAATCGGTGACAGCAGCTTGAAGACTTATGGTGTGATCAATCGTGATCCTGCTACCGCTACATCGGGAGACTGTTTCTCACAGGATATTACAGACGCTGTGGAACTCGGTGAAGAGTATCAGTATTCGTTCTGGGCAAAACTTTCGGACGTATACAAAGATGCACCGGAAGAACAGCGAAATGTTGATTTTGCGCCGTTTTATGTATCCGGTGGAGAAGCAACTTATCTTGGAAGTTATTCGACAGGCGTTCTTTCCGGAGAAATTACGAAAACACTTACCGCAGGAGAGTGGACGAAGTTTTCTGGTACATTCAATGTTCCGAAGACCGCGGATCAGATTGTGATCCGTATTATTGAACAGGGTACAAACTATGGACAGGGTGATTGTGTCAAGGGCGCGTACTGCGTGACCGGTGTGTCGATGAAAAAGATTACACGGCCAAAACCGGAGATTGAAAAGGACATTCCGGAATGGAAAACATCCGTTACAGAAAGTCTTGGAAATGATTCGATCGCAGGTACTGCCATCATGTTAAGTGAGATTTCAGATGATACGTTGATGGAACTTGTCGAGAAGCATTTCAATGCGGTGACATTCGGAAACGAGTTAAAGCCGGATGCACTTTTTAATTATCAGATTGATGGCAATTCAGTACCAACAAAGACCATTACATTCGAAGGAGAAGAACTTCAGGTTCCGATTGTGAACGATGCAGGAGACAGCCTGGACTTTTCCCGCGCAGATGCGATGGCAGATAAGATCCTTGCGTGGAACAATGCCCATCCGGATCAGAAGATCCGTATCCGCGGACATGTGCTGGTATGGCATTCACAGACACAGGAATGGTTCTTCCATGAGAACTATGATATTACAAAGCCATATGTGAATAAAGAGACTATGAACCGCAGACTGGAGTGGTTTATTTCCAGTGTGTTTGATCATTATTTTGGAGAGGCTGCAAACGGAAAGTATGACGGACTCTTCTATGGATGGGATGTTGTGAATGAGGCAGTCATCGGTAACACCTATCGTACCGATAAAGTGAGTGCCGCAGAATCGCTCAGTGAGATCCGGCATGGAAATAACTCAAGCTGGTGGCATGTGTATGAGAGCAACGAGTTTATCATCAATGCTTTCAAGTATGCAAACAAATATGCGCCAGAGAATGTAGAACTTTACTACAATGACTTCGGAGAGACGGACAACACCAAGTGTGAGGGTATCGTAAAACTGATCAACGACGTGAAGCATGCAGCCGGAACCAGATTGGATGCTTTTGGTATGCAGGCACATTACAATGTGGACGGTTTCTCAGCAGCACAGTTTAAGAGTGTAGCGAAGAAGTATGCACAGGCAGCCGGCAAAGTGCAGCTGACTGAGCTGGATTTTAAGGCAAGCAGTACCTACGATGGTACAGCGGCTACAAAGGAAAGCGAATACACCAAGATGGCATACTGCCATAAGAATCTGTATGAGGCGATCAAGGCGTTAAAGGCAGAAGGAGCAAACGTATCCGGCATTACCGTCTGGGGTGTCATTGAGCCGAATTCATGGTTGCACTCCCAGTCGAATCTCGGTGGCGGAGCAAGCGGCTCTGCACAGTGCCCACTGCTTTTTGACGGAAACTATAAGGCAAAGCCTGCTTATTGGGCTTATGTGGATGCAACGAAACTTCAGCCGGCGATTCAGAAGGTTACCATTACAGAGGCGAAGGATGGAAATATTGCAGGAGAAACCTATACGATCGATCAGGGTGCGGTACAGGCAGAATTTATCCCGGTTTGGGATGCAGACGGTCTTACCGTACAGGTAAAAGTAAAAGATACAACCGTAAATGACGCAGATGCCGTTACGGTATATGTAGATCCAAAAAATTCGGCATCGGATATCACACCACATAAGGTGACGGTTGCAAGAACAGCTGCTGCTGCGATCGCAGGCGGATATCAGGCAACCGTCAAGGTTTCGATGAAGGGTTTGAAAGTTGCACAGCAGATCAGTCTCGATGTTGTTGTAAACAATGACGGGGAGACAGGAAGCTTTAATGATCTGACCGGAAAGCAGGAGTCAAGCAGCAAGTATTATGCGGTGGCAACCATGAAGCCGGGCATCGAGAAGATCCCGTACGGAACAATTTCGGTTGACGCAGATGCAGATGCTGCATGGGGCAATGCGGTAAACATCCCACTTACGATCAACAAAGGCTCCGAGGCTTCTGCCAATGCAAAGGTTCTCTGGGATGATGACAATCTCTATGTATATGCAACTGTAAACGACGCGGTATTGGATAAAACAGGCGCTCAGACGCATGAGCAGGATTCTCTTGAAGTGTTCATCGACGAGGACAACGGCAAGACCGCTTCCTATGGAGAGGACGATAAGCAGTATCGTATCAATTATGAAAATGAGCAGTCCTTCAATGGTAAAAAATGTCTGGCAGAGAATGTCAAGTCTGCAACAAAAACAATCGAAGGCGGATACGTGGTTGAGGCTGCTTTCAAGTGGACGGATATCAAGCCGGCAAACGGAGCCGAGATTGGTCTGGAATTCCAGATCAACGATGCAAAAGGCGGCAAGCGTATCGGTACGTTAAGCTGGTATGATGAGACCGGAATGGGCTGGTCAGGCTCAAACGTATATGGTACGGTCGAATTAACCGGAAAGACCGGCAGCAATGGCGGCGGCTCGTCTGTAAATCCGGGAATTTCGGATACGAAGCCGGATGTGAAACCGGACGGAAAACAGGATGCGACCATTGAGACAAAGCCGGACGAATCAACCGTTGAGACATCCAAAGTGGAAATTACAGTTTCCGGCGGTAAGAAGGCTGAGGCATCGGTAACCATAACAAAGGATGCGCAGGGAAATGTGACCAGCGCAAAAGCAACGGTATCGGGATCAAAGGGAACACTTACCGCAGATGTGGTAAAGCAGCTTACCGAGGCGGCAGGAACCGAAGATCTTACGATCATCGTGCAGGTTAAGAATGCGAATGGTGATGTGAAATACACGGTTTCCGTTTCCGCAAAGAATGTGAAAAATAATAAATCACTGAAGGCATTTGTTGTCAACCGTAAGACGGGTGAATATGAACTGATCAACAGCAAGACCTATAAGGCTGAGGACGGAAATCTGAATGCAAGTTTTGGGAAGAAGGGCGATTATGTACTTCTGACGACAAAGGAAGCAGCCAGAATTGAAAAAGAAATCCTTAAGACCATCGCTCCGAAGAAAACAAAGGCAACGGTTAAAAAAGGAAAAACAACGGAGTTTAAGCTTGACAGCAAGCTGAATCAGAACAATGTAAAGAAGGTAACCTACAAAACTTCCAAGAAGTCGATTGCTACCGTAAACAAGAACGGTAAGATCAAAGCAAACAGGAAAGGAACGGTAACGATCAAGGCAACCGTGACTTTAAAGAATGGAAAAACAAAAACAGTATCCATGAAGATAGCCGTTCGATAGAAAATATTGACAGGAATACAATTACTATAGTTTGTCGGTAATTATTCCATAAAAAGCCCTCGTGACGCAAGCGGGGGTTTTTTTTATAATCAAATCACAAGAAAAGCATAATCCCAAAAGAAATCAAGCAGTAATAATAAGAAGTGGCCGGAGTGGATCTTTTGAAGAGTGCATGCGCATGAGTGATATAGAAATGTATAAAGAAAAGAAAGCAAAGAAAGTAGGGAGGTAATGATTATGAACGGACCGGCAGCACCAAAGGATCCGGAGAAGAAAAGACCATATTTTTACATTATGAAGGATAAAGAAATCTTCGGAGCAAAACAGGAAGACGGAAGTGCGATTCATTTTGTCTATGAGAGTGACGGAAGACTGATCAACAGCGCACAGATCGTCGGAAATATTACGGATGAGAACATGCTTCGGTTATTGGAGACGGTGGAGGGATTCGGCAAGCTTGTACACAGTATCGGGGTGTCTGTTGAGACCGACAATCCAAAGGAGGAGATGGAGTTCATCTTCCAGATGTACGGGAAAAAAGATCTCTACGGAGGCGGAACCAATCTGCGATGCAGCCTGACCGGAGACGGAATGGAACGGCGCATTTATCTGTCGGATTATATCTGGACAGAGGATGATTATATTCCGGGACAGATCAAGTTCATCATGAGCGCACCGGAAAAGATGGGAAAAGCGAGCGTTCGGTTTTATCTGAACGACGGATAT
>ERZ780026.594-NODE-594-length-14013-cov-4.73642_pt1 | contig 14013 bp, 9 predicted proteins | sample MGYA00511861_ERZ780026 | MGnify/ENA primary metagenome ERZ780026 (study PRJEB29588, sample SAMEA1972002) | human gut metagenome | biome: human gut; feature: human-associated habitat; material: faeces | place: Denmark | collected 2008/2010 ...
TTTGTGGCACAGGATTTGTACATTATTAATTCAGTTTGTGATACGCAATATAAAGAAATGCGTATCTTTGTAATAGAAAAACCTTTAATTGAGGAGATTAAAATTATATGAACAATCAATTTTCACAAAGAGTTTCTGATATAATAACTTATAGCAAGGAAGAAGCTAATAGGTTGAGAAATAGATATATCGGTCCTGAACATCTCCTACTTGGTATGTTGCGTGACGGCGGTGGAAAGGCTATCGAAATATTGATGAGACTCGATATAGACTTGAAAAAGGTGAAGAAGCGTATCGAAAGTTTTTTGAGAGAGGCTGAAGATGACACCCTATTACCGGATGCAGATGTTCCATTGTCTCCAATGGCTGCTAAGATATTGAAAATGTGTATTTTGGAAGCACGTGTCTTGAAAAGTGCAACTGCCGATACTGAGCATGTATTATTGGCTATATTGAAGGATGGAGATAATTTGGCTGCTACTGTCCTGGAAGAAAATCGTGTAAACTATCAGTTTGTATTCGAGCAGCTTACAATGCAATCTACTAATCCGAATGCAGGAATGGGATTTCAGGAAGAAGATGAAGAGGATGAAGAAGACATGAATATGTCTCATTCTTCCCGTAGCGCAGGAATGGGAACGGCTTCTTCTGCGCAAACAGCATCAAAGCAACCCTCTAATGATACTCCGGTATTGGATAATTTCGGTATGGATATGACTCGTGCAGCTGAGGAAGGTAAACTTGATCCTGTGGTTGGGCGTGAACGTGAAATAGAGCGCTTGGCGCAGATTTTGAGCCGTCGTAAGAAAAACAATCCAGTGCTGATTGGCGAACCGGGAGTTGGCAAATCGGCTATTGTAGAGGGACTGGCATTGCGTATTGTCCAAAAGAAGGTATCTCGTATCCTATTTGACAAACGGGTTGTTATGCTTGACATGGCTTCTGTTGTGGCTGGAACTAAATATCGCGGGCAATTTGAAGAGCGTATACGTTCTATTATTAATGAATTGCAGAAGAATCCGAATATAATTCTGTTTATAGATGAAATTCATACTATTGTAGGTGCTGGTGCCGCTGCAGGTTCTATGGATGCGGCTAATATGCTGAAACCGGCCTTGGCTCGTGGTGAAATACAATGCATCGGTGCTACAACTCTTGATGAATATAGAAAGAATATAGAGAAAGATGGAGCTTTGGAACGTCGTTTTCAAAAAGTGATTGTAGAGCCCACAACTCCGGAGGAAACCCTCCAAATATTAAAAAATATAAAAGAAAAGTATGAAGAACATCATAATGTTGATTATACAGATGAAGCGTTGGAGGCATGTGTCAAGTTGTCAGACCGTTATGTAACTGATCGCAACTTTCCTGATAAAGCTATTGATGCTTTGGATGAAGCCGGTTCACGCGTGCATCTAATGAACATAAATGTTCCTAAAGAAATTGAGGAACAGGAAAAGCTAATAGAAGACGCACGTGTTTTGAAGGCTGAAGCGGTGAAATCTCAGAACTTTGAATTGGCTGCTAGTTATCGGGATAGAGAGAAAGAACTTTCTGTTCATTTGGATGAAATGAAAGCTGAATGGGAAGCGCGTCTCAAAGATGATCGCCAAACTGTTGGTGAGGAAGAAATAGCCAATGTAATTTCAATGATGTCTGGGGTACCGGTGCAGCGTATGGCTCAAGCGGAAGGTATCAAACTGGCTGGCATGAAAGAAGATTTGCAAGCCAAGGTTGTGGCACAAGACACTGCTATTGAAAAGCTTACCAAAGCAATATTGCGCAGTCGTGTAGGATTGAAAGACCCTAATCGTCCCATTGGTACATTTATGTTTCTTGGTCCTACAGGTGTAGGCAAAACACATTTGGCAAAACAGCTGGCTAAATACATGTTCGGTTCCAGCGATGCGTTGATACGCATCGATATGAGCGAGTATATGGAAAAATATACGGTGTCTCGTATGATTGGTGCGGCTCCGGGATATGTCGGTTATGAAGAAGGCGGACAGTTGACGGAGAAAGTACGCCGCAAACCTTATTCCATAGTGTTGCTTGATGAAATTGAGAAGGCGCATCCGGATGTTTTCAACATCTTGTTGCAGGTATTGGATGAAGGGCGTCTTACTGACAATTATGGCAGAACCATTGATTTCAAGAATACTGTGATTATTATGACCTCCAATATTGGAACCCGCCAATTGAAAGAATTCGGCCGTGGTGTGGGATTTGCGGCGCAAGCTCGTACGGATGATAACGAACATTCGCGTAGTGTGATTCAAAAGGCGTTGAATAAGACTTTTGCTCCTGAGTTCTTGAACCGTTTGGATGAAATCATAACGTTTGACCAGCTTTCACTAGATGCTATTACAAAAATTGTAGATATAGAGTTGAAAGGCTTGTATGGGCGTGTTGAAGCTATTGGCTATAAGATGGGTGTGGATGATGAAGCCAAAAGATTTCTTGCAACGAAAGGTTATGATGTACAGTTTGGTGCACGTCCGTTGAAACGGGCCATTCAGAATTATTTGGAAGATGGACTTTCGGAACTTATTATTTCGGCTGGGGTACAACCGGGTGATACGATTAACGTTTCTGTAAACAAGGAAAAAAATGAGTTGGATATAAATAAAGTGTAAAAAAAATAGAATAAAAAACAGTCAAAATGTCAGTTCTTGGGAACTGGCATTTTTTTTGTCTTCTGTTTGCGAAAGTAATAAAAATATAAATCTAAAAATATAAACTTAGTATGCAAAAAGGAAATATTGGGGTAACTACAGAAAACATTTTCCCCGTTATCAAAAAGTTTTTGTACAGTGATCATGAGATTTTCCTTCGTGAATTAGTATCTAATGCAGTTGACGCTACTCAGAAGCTTAAAACGCTGGCGTCTATTGGCGAATTTAAAGGTGAAGTCGGTGATTTGACAGTACGTGTGTCTTTGGGTAAGGATACGATTACCGTATCAGACCATGGAATTGGTTTAACGGCAGAAGAAATAGATAAATATATTAATCAGATTGCATTTTCGGGAGCGAATGATTTTTTGGAAAAATATAAGAATGACGCCAATGCTATTATCGGCCATTTCGGACTTGGTTTCTATTCGGCTTTCATGGTTGCCAAGAAAGTTGAAATAATTACCAGATCCCATCAGGAAGGAGCTAAAGCTGTGAAATGGACTTGTGATGGTAGTCCCGAATTTACAATTGAAGATACAGAGAAAGCGGAACGCGGTACTGACATAGTTCTTTATATAGATGATGATTGTAAGGAATTCCTTGAAGAAACACGCATATCTTCTCTTTTGAAAAAATATTGTAGCTTCCTTCCTATTCCTGTTGCATTTGGCAAGAAAAAAGAGTGGAAAGACGGTAAGCAGGTTGAAACAGAGGAGGATAACATTATTAATGATGCAAATCCGTTGTGGACACTGAAACCCAGTGAATTAAAAGACGAGGATTATAAAAAATTCTATCGTGACCTTTATCCGATGTCCGATGAACCGTTGTTTTGGATACATCTGAATGTGGATTACCCGTTCCATCTTACAGGTATATTGTACTTTCCAAAAGTAAAGAGCAACATAGAGTTGAACAAAAACAAAATACAGCTCTATTGCAATCAGGTGTATGTAACGGACTCTGTAGAGGGTATTGTTCCAGACTTTTTGACTTTGTTGCATGGAGTACTTGATTCGCCGGATATTCCACTGAATGTTTCTCGTTCCTATTTGCAAAGTGATTCTAATGTGAAGAAAATTTCTACATACATTACAAAGAAAGTATCCGATCGCTTGCAATCTATATTTAAGAACGATCGTAAACAGTTTGAGGAAAAATGGAATGATTTGAAAATCTTTATTAATTATGGAATGCTCACTCAAGAGGATTTCTATGATAGAGCAAAAGATTTTGCCCTTCTTACCGATACTGATAACAAACATTATACTTTTGAAGAGTATAAGACTTTGATAAAAGACAATCAGACTGACAAGGATGGTAACTTGATTTATCTGTATGCCAACAATAAAGATGAGCAATACAGCTATATTGAGGCGGCCAAGAATAAGGGCTATAACGTATTGTTGATGAATGGACAGCTTGACGTTGCTATGGTAAGTATGTTGGAGCAGAAATTTGAAAAAGTACGTTTTACTCGCGTAGACAGTGATGTCATTGATAACTTGATAGTTAAAGAAGACAAGAAAAACGATGTATTGGATGCCGGTAAGCAAGAGGCTCTCTCTGCTATTTTCAAGAGTCAACTGCCGCAAATCGAAAAAACAGAGTTTAGCATAATGGCGCAATCTTTGGGGGAAAATGCATCGCCGGTGATGATTACTCAAAGTGAGTATATGCGTCGTATGAAAGAAATGGCTAATATTCAGGCCGGAATGAGTTTTTATGGTGAAATGCCGGATATGTTTAACTTGGTATTGAATGCTGATCATAAGTTAGTCAAAGAGATTCTGGATGATGAAGATAGAGAATGTACAGCTGCTATTGCACCGGTTCAGAAAGAAATGGATGATATCAACAACCGTCGTAATGAACTGAAAAAGAAACAGGAAGGCAAAAAAGATGAAGAGATTCCTACAGCTGAAAAAGATGAAGTAGACAGTTTGGACAAGAAGTGGGAAGAACTGAAAGCACAGAAAAAAAGTCTGTTTGCCAACTATGCCGCCCATAATAAAGTTGTTCGTCAATTGATTGATTTGGCTTTGCTTCAAAACGGCATGTTGAAAGGCGAGGCTTTGAATAACTTTGTTAAAAGAAGCATTGATCTGATTAAATAAGCCCCTTTAAATTTATTATATAGGGCATTACAGCTTATATGAGTTGTAATGCCCTTTTTTTGTCTGTTTTTTCGTAATGATTATGTTTTTTTCCGTTGGATACGAGGTTTTTGGAAACTATTGTCTATATTTGGACATTGAATAAACTAGTATATTTCACTCGAAACTATATTCATGAAAAGATTTCTTTTGTTTTTGTCACTCTGCCTGTTCTTTCTGCCGTTTACGCAAGCTCAGAAAGTAGGACTTGTTTTGAGTGGCGGTGGTGCAAAAGGCATGACGCATATCGGTATTATTCGTGCTTTGGAAGAAAATAATATTCCTATTGATTACATTACCGGTACTTCTATGGGAGCTATTATTGGTTCGCTTTACGCTATGGGATATTCTCCTGATGATATGGAAGCATTGCTGCGCTCAGAAGACTTCAAACGTTGGTATTCGGGGCAAATAGAACCCGAATATGGGTATTACTTTAAGCAAAACCGACCTACTCCGGAGTTTTTCAATATTCGTTTCTCTTTTAAGGATTCGTTGCATATCAAGCCTCAGATACTTCCTACTAGTATGGTAAACCCTATTCAGATGAATTTGGTTTTTGTCGAGCTTTTTGCACGCGCTACAGCGGCATGTAATGGGGATTTTAATCATCTGTTTGTGCCTTTTCGTTGCATAGCTTCCGATGTGTATAACAAAAGGCCGTTGATTATGCGTAAGGGGGATTTAGGAGATGCGGTACGCGCTTCGATGAGCTTTCCGTTTGTATTCAAACCGATAGAAATTGATAGCGTTTTAGCTTATGACGGTGGGATTTATAATAATTTCCCGACCGACATCATGCGCGAAGATTTTCGGCCGGGAGTCATTATTGGTAGTGTAGTGGCTGCTAATCCCGGTAAGCCAAAAGAAAATGATTTGATGAGTCAGCTTGAGAACATGATTATGCAGAAAACGGACTATACTCTTCCGGATTCTTTGGGTATTGTTATGACATTTAAGTATGATGACGTAAGTCTTTTGGATTTTGATCGTTTGCAAGAATTGCACGATATCGGCTATAATCGGACTATCAGCCTGATGGATTCTATAAAAAGTCGTATACATCGGAGAACAAGTGCAGAGAATGTACGTTTAAGGCGTCTTGTATATCGAAGCAATTTACCTCAGTTCCGTTTTAGAGACATCTATATAGAAGGAGCTAATCCACAGCAGCAAGCCTATATTAAAAAAGAGTTCCATGATGAAGACCATGAGGTGTTTACATATGAAGATTTGAAGCGTGGTTATTTTCGCCTATTATCCGATAATATGATATCGGAGATTATCCCACATGCGGTTTATGATCCCAAAACCGACTTATATTCATTACATTTAAAGGTTAAAATGGAGGATAATTTCTCTGTACGAATGGGCGGAAGTGTTTCAACGACCAGTTCTAATCAGATTTATTTAGGACTGGGATATCAGAATCTGAACTATTATTCCAAAGAAATTACTCTTGACGGTCAGATTGGCAAGGTGTATAATAATGCGCAACTTATGGCTAAAATAGATCTTCCTACTCGTGTTCCGACCTCCTATCGCCTTATTGCTTCTTTGAGCACGTTCGATTATTACAAAAAGGATAAGCTTTTCTCTAAAAATGATAAACCTTCTTTTAATTCTAAAGATGAGCGTTTTGTGAAGTTGATGGTGGCTCTGCCTTTTTTAGCAAATAAGCGAGCCGAAATAAGTATCGGATATGGAAAACTTCAGGATAATTATTTCCAATCCAATGTGATAAACTTTGATAAAGATCGTTCGGACAGGAGTACTTATAACCTTTTAGGAGGTGCTATAGGCTTTTATGGTAGTACATTGAATGCACGACAATATGCCACAAAAGGCTATTTTGAAAAATTGGTAGCACAGGTTTTTACCGGAAAAGAAAAGTTTATACCGGGAAATCCTACAGAAACAAGTTTCACAACTAAAGACCGGCAGTCTTGGTTACAAATATCTTATATGAAATATGCGTATCATACCATGGCTCCAAAGTTTACTTTGGGGTGGATGGCGGAAATGCTATATTCATCGAAGAATTTTTCAGAGAATTATGCGGCAACTATGTTGCAGGCTGCAGATTTTTCTCCGACTCCCCATAGCAAGATAATGTATAATGAGGCATTCCGGGCCAATCAGTTTTTAGCGGCAGGTATCAAACCGATTTTTGTTTTCAATGACATGTTTCAAGTTCGTTCTGAACTTTATGGATTCATGCCTATATTTCCTATTAAAAAGAATGCTTTGAACAAGGCTTATTACGGAAAAGCGTTTTCCCGCTTTGAATATTTGGGAGAAATTTCAGTGATATGTCAATTACCATTCGGAGCGATATCAGCATATGTAAATCATTATAGTTCACCGAAAAAGGAATGGAATGTGGGGCTGACACTCGGTTGGCAATTGTTTAATTACCGATTCATTGAGTAATTTTCCTCAAAAAAAGTGTGCATATTGTTTGCTAATTTAGAAAAAGTACGTATCTTTGCACCCGTTAAACAAAAAGGCCGCGTAGCTCAACTGAATAGAGTAGCTGACTACGGATCAGCCGGTTACAGGTTTGAATCCTGTCGCGGTCACTACCAAAAAGTTCGATTAGTTTTACAATGGCCGCGTAGCTCAACTGAATAGAGTAGCTGACTACGGATCAGCCGGTTACAGGTTTGAATCCTGTCGCGATCACAAAAACCTCTACATTATTGTAGAGGTTTTTTGTTTGTTGCATTATAAGATTGACCCATAAAAAAAGCCTCGCTAATGCGGGGCTTTTTTATGCTCTAATATATAATTTAGCATTTGATATTTAATTCGTTTAATATCGTACGCATAGCTTCGAAAGTTGTGATTCTAGTTGGCACGAGTGGCAGACGAAGTTTATTTTCAATCATTCCCATTGCATTTAGCATAGCTTTAACTCCAGCAGGATTACCGTCTACAAAGAGTAATTTGAATAATTCTGCAAATTTGTGATGAATTGTCAGTGCATTTTGGTAATCTCCCTGTAATGCCAAACGCACCATACGACTGAATTCGCGCGGGAAGGCATTTCCTATGACCGAGATGATGCCAACTGCCCCTAAGGTGATCAAGGGAAAGGTGATGCCGTCATCGCCTGAAATAACGTCGAAATTAGCAGGTTTATTTTTGATGATATCATCCATTTGGGTAATGTCACCTGATGCTTCCTTGATTGCAATGACGTTTTTGAAGTCACGTGCAATTCGTAAGGTTGTTTCAGCTTTCATATTTACACCGGTGCGTCCTGGTACGTTATAGAGTACAATAGGGAGCTCTGTGGCTTCGGATATCGCTTTATAATGCTGGTAAATACCTTCTTGAGAAGGCTTGTTGTAATATGGTACAACAGAAAGAATCGCATCTACTCCGGTAAAATCGTCATTTTTCAGAGTATCTACCACAGCGCGAGTATTATTTCCTCCTACTCCGAGTAAAATAGGTATTTTCCCATTCACCCGTTCGATAACCATTTTCTTAATTTTCTTTTTTTCGTCTTCAGTCAAAGTCGGAGTTTCTGCTGTGGTACCAAGCACGCATAAAAAGTCAGTGTTGTTTTGAAGCTGATAGTCTACTAAACGCATCAATGCATCGTAATCAACGCTTTCATCCTCTTTAAATGGAGTAATCAGCGCTACCCCCATTCCTTTCAATCTTGTCTGTATCATGAGTATTATAAAGTAATCTCTAATTAAATGACTCGCAAAAGTACGATTTTTTTCGATTTGCCATACAAATATAAGCTATAAAAAAGCTTTTTGTGGAAATTTGTTAGGATATGAGCGTTAAAAACTCATCTTCGCTTATAATCTTTATACCCAGTTTATGGGCTTTTTCCAGCTTGGACGGCCCCATATTTTCACCTGCCAGAATAAAACTGGTCTTGGTGGAGATGCTGCCAACGTTCTTTCCACCATTTTTTTCTATCAGATCTTTATATTCATCTCGAGAATGATGGGTGAATACGCCGCTTATTACGATAGATTGCCCTGCCAGTTTATCCGTATATTCATTCAAATCTTCTTCTTTACGATATAGTTGCAACCCGGCAGATTTCAGACGTTCTATAAGATTGACATTCAATGGACTTGAGAAGTATATTAAGATGCTTTGCGCTATTTTTTCCCCGATTTCATCGATGCTTGTCAGCTTTTCGAGATCTGCATTTTCCAGTTCCTCTATACTATTAAAGGATTTGGCTATTTTTTTGGCTACTGTTTCACCCACGAAACGAATTCCCAATGCAAAAAGCACTCTTTCAAAAGGAACTTCTTTGCTTGCCTTGATTCCTTTAATAATGTTTTCTGCAGATTTCTCACCCATACGGTCTAAATTTTTAATATCCTCTGCTGTGAGTTGATATAGATCTGCCGTATCCTTGATTAATCCCAAACGATAGAACGTATCTACGGTCTCCGGACCCAGTCCGTCAATATTCATAGCCTTACGACTGATAAAATGCTCTATTTTGCCTTTTATTTGGGGGGGACAAGCTGTTTCGTTAGGACAATAGTGGGCTGCTTCTCCTTCATAACGTACCAACTTGCTGCCACATTCCGGGCAATGAGTGATAAATTTTACTTTTTCACCGATAAGCATGCCGCGTGCATCTTTGTCCACCCCTGTAATTTTGGGTATGATTTCTCCGCCTTTTTCCACATAGACCATATCTCCGATATGTAAGTCCAACCCTTCGATAATATCAGCATTGTGCAGGGAGGCTCTCTTCACAATAGTACCGGATAGTTGTACGGGGTCTAAGTTGGCGACAGGAGTTATTGCTCCGGTGCGTCCTACCTGATAAGTAACCCTGTTTAAACGCGTTAAGGCACGTTCTGCCTGAAATTTGTATGCTATTGCCCAACGAGGAGATTTTGCGGTGAAACCAAGACTTTTTTGTTGGCGCATACTGTTGACTTTTAGTACGATACCGTCTGTCGCAACCGGCAGGTTTTTACGTTCAGTATCCCAGTATCGAATATATTCGAATACTTCTTCAAGGCTGTGAGTTTTTTTCGTGTGCTCTGAGATCTTAAATCCCCAACCGGCGGCTGTTTGCAGATTCTCATAATGCCCGTCACAAGGCAATTCCTCTCCTAAAAGATAGTATAGATAGGCATCAAGCTTACGTGAAGCTACAATAGCGGAGTTTTGCAGTTTTAAAGTTCCGGACGCGGCGTTACGTGGATTGGCAAAAAGCGGTTCTTCACGTGCTTCTTTTTCCCGATTGAGTTCTTCAAATACCTCCCAAGGCATTAATATTTCTCCTCTGATCTCAAAATGTTCAGGATAATTGTTGCCATGTAAAACCAATGGTATGGTGCGGATTGTTTTTACATTGTCTGTCACATCGTCGCCTTTTTCGCCGTCTCCTCGGGTTACAGCACGTACTAACTTGCCGTTCTCGTAGGTCAATGAAATGGACGTTCCGTCGTATTTCAATTCGCAGCATATTTCAAAATCCTCATTCAGAGCTTTTTTTACTCGGTCATAAAAGTCCGTTACTTCATTTTCGGAATAAGTGTTTCCTAACGAAAGCATGGGATATTTATGAGTTACCTGTGTGAAGTTCTTGTTCAGGTCACTTCCTACGCGCATGGTGGGAGAATTTTCATCTTGATACTCAGGATGCTCTTTCTCAAGGTCCTGCAATTCGCGCATCATGTCATCGAACTCTTTATCTGATATTTCGGGGGTATTCAGCACGTAATAATTATAATTGTGCCGATGGAGGTCGGTACGTAATTGGTCTATTCTTTCTTTTATTGTCATAACGATTTTAGAGTTTGTACGCAAAAATACGGGTTTCTCCCGAATATTTTTTGCTTTTACTCTTAACTTACACTATTTTTGCGGAAAAATTAAGTATATGCGTATTGACATCATCACTGTTTTGCCGGAAATGATTGAAGGCTTCTTCAACTGCTCCATAATGAAACGCGCTCAAAATAAGGGGCTTGCAGAAATCCACATTCATAATCTTCGCGAATATACAGAAGATAAGTATCGCCGGGTGGACGATTATCCTTTTGGTGGGTTTGCCGGAATGGTTATGAAAATAGAGCCCATAGAGCGCTGCATCAATACTTTGAAGGCAGAACGAGAATACGACGAGGTAATTTTTACAACTCCGGATGGTGAGCAGTTCAATCAGCCTATGGCCAATACGTTGTCTTTGGCTAAAAATCTCATTATTCTCTGTGGGCATTTCAAGGGGATTGATTATCGCATTCGAGAGCATCTTATAACAAAAGAAATCAGTATTGGCGACTACGTACTGACAGGTGGTGAATTGGCAGCTGCCGTTATGGCTGATGCGATTGTTCGCATTATCCCTGGGGTTATCTCTGACGAGCAGTCTGCTCTTTCCGATTCCTTTCAGGATAATCTTTTAGCTGCTCCGGTCTATACGCGTCCTGCTGATTACAAAGGCTGGAAAGTTCCGGAAATTTTACTATCCGGTCACGAGGCTAAAATTAAGGAATGGGAATTGCAACAGTCACTTGAAAGAACTCGTAAACTACGTCCAGATCTGTTGAATGAGTGATATGTAAAATGTAAATAAAAAGAAAAAGGACATTCATGAGTGAATGTCCTTTTTTATGAAAATTGCTTGCGAATGGCTATGCCTTGTTAAGTGTTATATCTCAAGCGCACCTATTATTTCCTTCACAGACTTATAATTGTGTCTGTTGAGATAATCATCAATTCCTTCTGCAACCTTCACGGTTATTGCCGGATCGATAAAGTTTGCTGTACCAATTTGTATGGCAGAAGCTCCTGCAAGCATGAATTCTACTGCATCTTTCCAATTCATGATACCTCCCAGTCCTATGACTGGTATTTTTACCGCCTTAGCAACTTGCCATACCATACGGAGTGCAATGGGTTTCACTGCTGCCCCGGACATACCTCCCGTTACAGTAGAGAGTATAGGACGCTTGCGTTCCGCGGCCACAGCCATTCCTAGCAAGGTATTGATGAGTGATACGCTATCTGCACCGCCATTTTCGGCTGCACGTGCTATTTCTGTAATATCTGTAACGTTGGGTGAGAGTTTTACGATAAGTGTCTTTTTGTAAACTGAGCGTACAGCTTTTACTACTTCTTCAGCGCCTTTGGCTGTAACTCCAAACGCCATTCCACCTTGCTTGACATTAGGGCAGGAAATATTTAACTCTATGGCAGGAATATTTACAAGATCGTTGATGATTTCCGCTGTTTTCACATAATCTTCAATGGCAGAACCTGAAACATTCACAATCATATTGGTTCTGATATCCTTGATGCGCGGATAGATATGTTCAACAAAATAATGCACACCTTTATTTTGCAGTCCCACAGCATTTAACATGCCGGACGGAGTCTCTGCCATGCGCGGATATGGGTTACCTTCACGTTTGTGAAGAGTGGTGCCTTTTACAATTATACCACCTATTCGCGATATATCGATGAAATCGGCAAATTCTTCACCATATCCAAAAGTTCCGGATGCCGTCATTACCGGATTCTTCATTTGCAGTTCGCCAATATTTACACTTAAATCTGCCATAATAGTTTATTTGTATTAAAAACCGGACCTTCTTTACATACACATAAATGACCTTCCGTAGTATTTTCCACACAACATAAGCAGGCTCCTATGCCACATGCCATCATGTTCTCCAGGGATACTTCACAATTGATGCCTTTACTTTTAGCATATTTAGCTACGGCCATCATCATCGGTTTAGGCCCGCAGGTATATATTTGTTCAAAATTCACTTTGCTTAATATAGAGTGCTGGGTGACATATCCTTTTTCGCCATAGCTGCCGTCTTCCGTAGTGGTATATACTTCTCCATAAGCAGCGAATTCTTCTAATTGCAGCAAGTCTTTATTGCTTCTGGCGCCTAACAGGAACGTTGGTTTGCTTCCGTTTTTAGCTAATTGTTCACCTAAATACAACATAGGTGCTGTGCCTACACCACCACCTACTAACAGAAGCTTATCTGAGGGCTTTTCAGGCATTGTGAAGCAATTTCCCAACGGAAGTACTACATTGATTGCGTCTCCCTTTTTCGCTTCGCCTAAACGCTTGGTTCCGTCACCAACAAGTTGAATGAGGAACCAAACCTCATTCCGTTGTTTGTCTACATAATTAATAGAGATAGGACGCCGTAGGAAAGTCGTTGGTGAACCGTCTACACGAATCTCTGCAAATTGTCCCGGTAGCATTTCCGGAAGCGGGGACGAAGAAGTCAATTTCAGCAGCGCATAATTGGCATGCAGACGAACATTCTCGGTCACTGTCAGATCTAAAATATATTTTTTCATATTATCTATAAAGAAGAATTATCTTTCGGCTGCAAAGATACGGGAATTTGTGCAAATAGCCGTAGCTGTCTTCTAATTTTCCGGTTTGAATGTTTCGTAAGTATTATCATCAAAGAAAATTCTTATTTCGGTTATTTTCCTTGGTGGCCTTTCTTTATAGATAATTTCTTGTTTTACAATCTCTTTGGGGGTCTTTTGTGTTGTTTCTAATGCGATTTCCTTGCGATTTTCCGAAACATTCGGTTCATAGGACGGGTTTTCTGGATTGTCAGCAAATAGCGGATAGTCAAATCCACCGCTTTCAGTGGAAGAGGAATCATTACTCATATTTCCTTTACCCGTTAGCAACCATTCCAAGTTAATGTCCTTGTAACATTGGTGCAACTTCAGAATTACTTCTGTACTTGGATATTTATTGCGAGAACCTAAAATGTGAGAAATGGTAGCTTGGGCCACTCCAATGCTTTCGGCAAATGCTCCGGCAGTTAGTTTTTCCCGATCCATTATCATCTTAAATCTATCTTTTATACTCATGGTGTGATTATTATTACAATTGTATTCCTAAACTATCCGATTACAAAAGTAAATAATAAAAATCACAAAAGCAAATCATAATTGTAATATGTGATTTTTTACAGTTGTACTCATTGTTATCACTTATGTTATATGTTAATGCACAATGTCTATTATTGATTGATTTATAATTAATATTTTTAGTTTAATTAAAATCTATATTTTATTGATATATAATGTATTATATATGCTATATTTGCTTTGTTTTACCTGTATTACAATTGTTTCATGCTTGTTATTTGTTCTATTAAGCCTTTGCTATAATAAAATGT
>ERZ780026.616-NODE-616-length-13614-cov-4.51567_pt1 | contig 13614 bp, 10 predicted proteins | sample MGYA00511861_ERZ780026 | MGnify/ENA primary metagenome ERZ780026 (study PRJEB29588, sample SAMEA1972002) | human gut metagenome | biome: human gut; feature: human-associated habitat; material: faeces | place: Denmark | collected 2008/2010 ...
AAAGGAGACAAGACCATTCCTTCGTTCAAGAGAGTTCTTATGGCAGGAAGGCCATACAGCACATGCTACAGCAGAAGAGGCTGAGGCACGTACACAGCAGATGCTTAACCTTTACGCTGACTTCTGTGAGGAAGTTCTTGCAATTCCTGTAATTAAGGGACGTAAGACTGATAAGGAGAAGTTTGCAGGAGCAGAGGCTACTTATACTATCGAGGCGCTTATGCATGATGGCAAGGCTCTCCAGTCAGGTACAAGCCATAACTTTGGTGATGGATTTGCCAAAGCATTTGGTATCCAGTACACAGACAAGGATAATAAGTTAAAATATGTTCACCAGACTTCATGGGGAACAACAACAAGACTTATTGGTGCTGTTATTATGACTCACGGTGATGATTCAGGACTTGTGCTTCCACCTAAGGTTGCACCTGTTCAGGTTGATGTTATTCCTATTATGCAGAAGAAGGCAGGCGTTCTTGACAAGGCTTATGAAGTTGGACAGGCTCTTAAGGCAGCAGGGCTTCGTGTTAAGGTTGATGATTCAGATAAGAATCCTGGCTGGAAGTTCTCTGAGCAGGAGATGCGTGGTATCCCTGTAAGAGTTGAGATGGGACCAAGAGATATCGAGGCTAATCAGGCTGTTATTGTTCGTCGTGATACAAGAGAGAAGATTACTGTATCTATCGATGAGCTTGCAGACAGAATTCCAGAAATTCTTGATACTATCCAGAAGGATATGCTTGAGAGAGCAAGAGCTCACAGAGAAGCTCATACATATACAGCTCTTAATTATGATGAATTCAAGGATACAGCAGCTAATAAGGCTGGATTCATCAAGGCTATGTGGTGTGGAGACCAGGCTTGTGAGGACAAGATTAAGGAAGATACTACATGTACATCAAGATGTATGCCATTTGCACAGGAGAAGTTAAGTGATGTGTGCGTATGCTGTGGTAAGCCGGCTAAGGCTATGGTTTACTGGGGTAAGGCATATTAATTCTAAGAAGTATTAATTATAATAACCCTCATCGGATTTGCCAGAAGGCAGCCGGTGAGGGTTATTTTATGATTATATTATTTGATATGTTCAATCATTGCAATAAGAGTAGCTTTATCATTGAGCTTAGGGTTCTCTATAACGATATCAAGCAGGGATTTCAGTGTTTCACCGATTTCGTGTCCCTGAAGGCCATATTCAATAAGGTCATTTCCTGATATGTCGAGGGCTTTTATTGTAAAACAGTCACCGCGTGCAAGAATATCTGTTGCAAGACGCTTTAATGTGAGAAGATGCTTTACTTTAGCTGGATTACTTATTCCTGTGATGTCTTCAGATGCCTGGATTACAGCCATCATAAGCTCATGCCACAGAGGCAGGAAATCTCTGCCATACTTATTAAGGGCAGTACGAACAGCTGGCTCAGTTTCTTCTATATCCATCTTTGATAATTCAACAAGCTTTGATACTGTGTCAACTGTCTTGTTATCCAGCTTAAGTGCACGGAGAGTCTTAGCTGCTTCATCAGGTGTAGAAGTTATGAAAAGTGCAGTGTAGCGTAAGTATATATTATCAGGTGTATGTTGTAATGTTGCAAGTATTTTGCGCTTGTAGCGGCTCTTTAGAGCATTGTCAATTACCGGGAGTATTGGGGCAAAAAGTCCTGCTTCTGAATATTCTGCAACATAATCGGGATGTGCAGACATAAGTGTTTTGCCAAGCTCTACATGCACACGCTCCATGCTTATTTTGTTGATTGATGGGGCAAGCTTTTTAATTGCATTCCATGTTGCTTCATCAATGGTAAAGCCAAGCTGTGCAGAAAATCTTATGGCACGCATCATTCGCAGAGCGTCCTCTGTAAATCTTAATTCTGGTTCACCAACGCAGCGTATTATTTTTGCATCCAAATCATCAAGACCGTTAAATTCATCAACAAATCCATCAGTGTCGTTGTATGCCATGGCATTTATTGTAAAATCACGGCGGCACAGGTCATCAACAAGCCTGTCTGAAAATTCTACAGACTTCGGATGCCTGCCATCCTCGTATTCGCCATCAATACGATAAGTAGTAACTTCATAACCTGTTTTATTGACCATTACTGTTACAGTACCGTGAACGATTCCTGTATCAATAGTTCTTTTAAAGAAAGTTTTTATCTGAGCTGGGACGGCAGAAGTGGTTATATCCCAGTCATCTGGGTTTCGGCCAAGGATACTGTCTCGTATACAGCCGCCAACAGCATAGGCTTTAAAGCCGTGTTCTTCTATTGTATGTATGATATTTCTGACTGCTTCAGGCATGTCTATGGTGTAATTCTCAGGCATAATATCCCCCTGCTATTAATAATTTAGTTAAAATGTGAAACTCACATCTATGTATTATAAGAAAAAAATACATTTTCATCAAGATAATGATTATGTTAATTCAAAGGAATATAGGCACGGTTAATTTCATAAGATAAGGCAGACGTAGGTGTGTGAGCAGAAGACGTCTGTATCAAGTACAGAAACGGGGGAGATTATGAACGATAAATCATTGGAATGTCTTAAGGCTTATGATATGCAGGTTAAGAAGATGATTAAGGGGCGTGGAGGGGTAATTCTGTTTACTGATGCGGGATGCCGGCTTTTTCTTGAATGTACAAGAAATGATGGGTTTTATTACCGCGACGAGGCTGTGACTAATGCAGTCTGTAAGGCTGGATTTGAAAGTGTTGATACATATATAAGAAATAAGGATGGCGGGTTATTCACTATTGGTGATGACGGACGTAAATATGTCGTGAAGAACTGGTTTGGAGGAAGAGAATGTGATGTAAAATCTGTAGATGATGTAACTGAGGCGGTAAGAACGCTGGCAAGATTACACATTTGTTTAAATGTGGTATCTTCCAAAGGCATTAAATATGTCCGTGATGATGCAGGACAGAATATCATGAGGCAGTGGGAGTGCATGGCGCTTGCTGAGATGGAGGCTGAGTGTCAGAATGCGGAGCTGATTGCGAGCGAGAGCTGCGGACAGAATATATATGTGAAGTTTGATAAAGGAACTGGAATCAGGCAGAATTTTGACAGGCATACGAAAGAGATAAAGAAGGCTGCCAATTATATGAGGGGCAAGAAGAAAAAGAATGAATTTGAACAGATTGCACTTGCTGCGATAGATGGATTTTACAGGGAGGCACTTGCCGCCAGTGAGTTGGTACAATCTAAGATGTTTGATGAAAGATTTGACCGGATGGAGCAGACTAATGAGCTTATTCATGGAAGCTACAATTATCATAACATTTTTCTTGATGTTGGAATCGGAGGTGATGCAGTTACTAATTTTGAGAAATGTCACAATGACTGTCAGGTTGTGGACCTTTATCAGTTTCTCAGGAAGGTTATGGAGAAACACGATTGGGATATTAATGTTGCATACAGGCTTGTGGATGAATATGACCGTTGTAAGCCGCTTGACGATACTGACATTGAGATGCTCGTTGCCTTGCTTAGTTTTCCAGAGAAATTCTGGAAGATAATTAACCAGTATTATAATGCGGGAAAGGCGTGGGTTCCAGCTAAGAATATAGATAAATTAAAAACTGTTATAGCACAAAACAGACACAGGAGAGAATTAATTGATAAAATGTGCGGTCTGTGATAAAATCGGAAGATGCGAGGGTATAAGTTTCGCGGATTGGATATACTACGAAGAGGAGATAATTAATTATGAATATTTCATTTTCACCACCGGATATAACAGAGGAAGAGATTCAGGCAGTTGCCGAAGCACTCAGATCGGGATGGATTACAACAGGTCCAAGAACTAAAGAGTTTGAAAGAAATATTGCTAAGTTTGTAGGATGTAACAGGGCGGCATGTCTTAATTCAGCTACAGCATGTCTTGAGACTGCACTCCGTTTACTTGGAATAGGCGAGGGCGATGAGGTTATCGTGCCGGCTTATACTTATACTGCATCTGCAAGTGTTGTTGCACATGTTAATGCAAAGCTTGTGCTTATAGATGTAGAAAAGGGCACATATCATCTTGATTATGATGCACTTGAGGCTGCAATTAATGAGAATACCAAGGCAGTCATACCTGTAGATATTGGCGGGGTTATGGTGGATTATGACAGGATAAGAAACATTGTAGAGAGTAAGAAGGATATATTCAAGCCAGGGAATGAATTACAGGAAGCAATCTGAAGAGTAGCTATAGTTGCTGACTCTGCACATGGGTTCGGTGCAAGTGAGGGTGGCGTTATGAGCGGTATGAAGGCTGATTTCACAAGCTTTTCGTTCCACGCAGTTAAGAACCTTACAACAGCAGAAGGCGGAGCTCTTACATGGAGAAGTGTTCCTGGGGTTGATGATGAGGATATCTATAAGCAGATAATGCTTTTCTCACTTCACGGTCAGTCTAAGGATGCGCTTGCAAAGACTAAGCTTGGTGCATGGGAATATGATATCAAAGGAACTTATTACAAATGTAATATGACTGATATCATGGCTTCTATTGGACTGGTGCAGCTAGAAAGATATCCGGGACTTCTTAAGAGAAGAAGAGATATTATTGAGAGATACACACAAGGGATTGCAGCCGATGATGTGGATATTATGAAGCATTTTACAGATGAATATACTTCAAGTGGTCATCTGTATCTTGTAAGACTTCTTGGAAAGGATGTTGAGGAGCGTAATGCACTGATTACAAGACTTGCCGAGGCAGGTGTAGCAACTAATGTACATTTTAAGCCGCTTCCAATGCATACAGCATATAAGAACATGGGATTTGATATTAAGGATTTCCCACATTCATATAATATGTACCATAACGAGATAACACTTCCACTGCACACATGTCTGACAGATGAGCAGGTTGAATATGTTATCGAACAGTTTAACAGATTGAAATAATCGGACATGTATTACTGATTATTTATCAATATTTAAGAGGGGATTGATACGATGGAATTAAGACCATGGCGACTTCTTCCTGATGAGATGAGAACTAAGGAAGTCAGAAAATACTACAATATACTTATGAAGCACAGAATGTGGCTTAAGGTGAAGAGAGCATTTGATGTGGTTGTTGCAGGCATTATGCTGGCAGTCCTAATTATTCCAATGGGTATAATTGCACTTGCAATAAGATTGGACTCACCGGGACCAGTGTTTTTCAGACAGGCAAGGGTAACACAGTACGGAAAGATTTTCCGTATATATAAGTTCAGAACTATGGTGGATAACGCAAGCAAGTTAGGTGCTGCTGTAACTGTAGATAATGATTCAAGAATTACTAAGGTTGGGGCATTTTTACGCAAGTACAGAATGGATGAGTTTCCTCAGCTTTTTAATATACTTGCCGGTGATATGACTCTTGTTGGAACAAGACCAGAGGTTCCTAAGTATGTTAAGAAGTACACTAAGGAGATGTATGCGACACTTCTTCTTCCTGCCGGACTAACATCAAGGACAAGCATTGCCTATAAGGATGAGGACAAGCTTCTTGGCAAGGCTGTTGATGAAGAAAGCACTGATAATATATATATTAATGAAGTGTTACCAGCAAAGATGCGTTATAACCTTGAGAGTATGAAACATTTTGGCGTGCAGGCGGATGCATCTGTATTATGGGATACATTTACATCTGTTGTTGGCAGTGAAAGAATGACTATTAAGAAGTAGGTAGATTATGTTTATTACGATTGCCGTTATTGCATATAACGAGGAGAATACGATAAAGAATATTCTTGATGACATAAGCAGACAGGATTATGACCATAATTTTATGGAGGTTGTACTTGTTGATTCGGCATCAACTGATGGAACTAAGGCTGTTATGCAGAAGTTCGCAGATGAGAATAAGATGGGAGCAAGACAGATAGTTGTGCTTGATAATCCTAAGAAGACACTTCCGTGCGGATGGAACGTGCTGCTTGATAATTATACAGGGGAAGCTGTTATAAGAGTCGATGCGCATGCACATATTCCAGAAGATTTCGTCAGCAAGAATGTTAAAGTTTTAGAAGAAGGCGAGATGGTTGTTGGTGGTGTCCGGCCTAATATAGTTGATGAAGAGACACCATGGAAGGATACACTTCTTCTTGCCGAGAGTTCTATGTTTGGTTCAAGCATAGCACCATACCGTAATGGTGGTAATGGAACAGGAGAAAAGATATATATGAAATCATTGTTCCATGCTGCATATAGAAGAGAGGTTTTTGATAAAATCGGACATTATAATGAGGCTCTTGCGAGAACTGAGGATAATGAAATTCATTACCGTATGAGAAAAGCAGGGTTTAAATTAAGGTTCTGTCCGGATATAATATCATACCAGCATACAAGAAGTTCGCTTCCTAAGATGCTTAAGCAAAAATATGCTAATGGATACTGGATTGGAAAGACAAGCAAGGTATGTCCAGGATGCCTTTCTATATATCATTTTGTTCCGTGGGCTTTTGTCATGGCTATTATTGTTACAACAGTTGCAAGTGTGTCATGTAAGCTGCTTGCTGTGAAGTCGTTTTTTTCTTGTATTGTATACGGGCTTACAGGACTTATGTGGGTAGCATACTGGCTGTTGGCGGTGGTTATGTCGATTGTTGCAGTAATAGGAGCAAAGAAGGAGCGCAATAAAACATGTTTTGCACTGCCATTTTTATTTTTCCTGTTGCATATTTCTTATGGAATTGGTACAGTATGTGGGTTAGCTGCTAAAAAGCCTGCTAAAGAAACGAGGAACATATGATGGGTGAGACTAAAAAGGACAGAATACAGCTTCTGGTAAGAAGATTTTTCTTGTTTTTAACAGATACATTTTTACTGAATGCATGCGTATATCTGTCGCTTATTATGAGATTTGATGTAGGTATTGTATCTATAGAACCTCAGTATATTAGTAATTATGTAGGGAACGTGCTTCCGTACACGATAATGTCGCTGCTTATATTCTGGCTGGTCAGACTTTATCACAGTCTGTGGCAGTATGCGAGTATAGCTGAGGTGTACAGGATTGCTGAAGCGTGTATTACTGTAGAAGTAGTGCATTTCTTAAGCAATAAGATTGTTGGTAATATGCTTCCTAGGAGCTGCTATTTTAATGCGGCAATATACCTTATTATTGCAATATGCGCAAGTCGTTTTATGTACAGAATGATAAGAACTGTTCTTAACAAATACAGAAATATTAAGACTTCCAACAATGTAATGATTATTGGTGCAGGAGAGGCAACTAATGTCATTATGAGAGAAATACAGAATTCGAGCTATCTTGCCAACTCTAATATTGCATGTATTATTGATGACGACCGCCGCAAGGTTGGTAAATACATACGAGGCGTCAAGGTTATAGGAACAAGGGACAAGATTAAGGAAGCAGCAAAGCTTTATGATATTGATGAGATTATATTTGCAATTCCATCGGCGTCTAATGAAGTTAAAAGGGATATATTAAACATTTGTAAAGAGACTGATTGTACTCTTAAGATTCTGCCGGGTGTATACCAGATGGTAGATGGAGAGATTAATGTTAACTCTATCCGTAATGTTGATGTGCTTGATCTTCTTGGAAGAGACCCGATTGAAGTAGATATTGAATCTATCATGGGTTATGTTAAGGATAAGGTCATTATGGTAACAGGTGGTGGTGGTTCTATTGGTTCAGAGCTGTGCCGCCAGCTTGTAAGTCACAAGCCTAAGCAACTCATTATATTTGATATATATGAGAATAATGCCTATGATATTAATTATCCTGATGCCAATGTTGTTACTCTTATTGGTTCGATAAGAAATGTTTCAAGACTTGAAAGTGTATTTGCACAGTATAAGCCAGATATTGTATATCATGCAGCAGCACATAAGCATGTACCGCTTATGGAAGTCAGTCCTGATGAGGCTGTTAAGAATAATGTTGTCGGTACATGGAATGTTGCAAGGATGGCTGATAAGTATGGGGTTAAGAAGTTTGTTATGATAAGTACAGATAAGGCTGTTAATCCAACTAATGTAATGGGAGCAACAAAGCGTATCTGTGAGATGATTGTCCAGACGTATAACGAGATATCCAAGACAGATTTCGTTGCTGTAAGATTCGGTAATGTACTTGGAAGTAACGGCTCAGTCATTCCTCTTTTTAAGAGACAGATTGAGGCTGGTGGACCGGTTACGGTTACAGATCCTAATATTATAAGATATTTCATGACTATACCAGAGGCGGTTTCACTTGTTCTTCAGGCAGGTGCATATGCCAAAGGGGGAGAGATATTCATCCTTGATATGGGTGAGCCTGTTAAGATTGATGATCTCGCAAAGAACCTTATCAGACTGTCAGGTTATACACTTGGCGTCAACATGGAAATTAAATACACAGGACTCCGTCCTGGCGAAAAGCTCTACGAAGAGCTTCTTATGAAAGAAGAAGGTCTTCAGGAGACAGATAACAAGCTTATCCACATTGGAAAACCAATTGAGTTTGATAAAGAGAATTTCTTTGATAACCTTGAGAAGCTTAAGGAAGAAGCTTATTCAGAAACTGGTAATATAAGAGAATCACTGAAGAAGGTGGTTGATACTTATCATCCGAATGAACATTAATGGAGAAGACCTACTAACATGCTTTTTATAAGGATGTTGGTAGGTCTTTTTTATAGAAAATCGCTGGAATTTAATAAAAAAGAGGAGGTTAGTAGGTCTTTCGGCATCGTAGCGCGAAAAACCGGCTAATCTCCCCTGGAAACCAGTCAATTTCCTTTAGAAAACAGCTAATCTCCCCTGAAAACCGGATAAAGATATCCCAGAATCAGATAAATACCTTGAAAGCAAGATGGATACACTAAAAGCAAGATAAAATCTAGAAATATAACATCTTCAAATTAATCAAACTTAAATGTGTTCTCAAGTGTATCCCAAAGCTGGTCCTTATCACTTAGGTTAAGCTTTGTTCCATCGCTTAAAGCGTAGCCTTCGCCTGAAGCTGAGCCATTGTAAGTGCCTGTAAGCTCTGGCCATTCAATACCGATTGCCGGGTCATTCCATGCAAGACCGCCCTCGTCGTTAGGATGATAGAAGTCATCGCACTTGTAGCAGAATTCCGCTGTATCAGTAAGAACGAGGAAGCCATGTGCAAATCCCTTAGGGATAAGGAACTGCTTCTTATTCTCCTCTGTGAGAAGGATTCCGTACCACTTTCCATAAGTTTCAGAGTCTGTACGAAGGTCAACAGCTACATCAAAAACGGCTCCCTTGATAGCTCTTACAAGCTTTGTCTGTGGGAAATGCTTCTGGAAGTGAAGACCACGAAGAACACCCTTAGTACTCATAGACTGGTTGTCCTGAACAAAGTTAATATTGATACCAGCTTCTTCCATATCACGCTGGCTGTATGTTTCCATAAAATATCCACGGTTATCGCCGTGAACAGCAGGAGTGATGACACAAAGTCCTTCGATACCTGCGACATTCTTTTCAATTGTAATCTGTCCCATGATAAAATCTCCTTTGAAATATTAAATCTCACCGATTTCCTTTAAGAATCTGTGAAGAGCATCCTGCCATGTTGGAAGCGGAGTGAATCCGTTAGCAGTAAGTTTGCTCTTATCTAAACGGCTGTTAAAAGGTCTTGCAGCTTTAGAAATGCCGTATTCAGCAGTAGTTACAGGTGTAACCTTAGTAGAAAGACCTGCCTGTGCATAGATTTCCTTAGTAAAGTCATACCATGAAATGTATCCACCTTCATTAGTTGCATGATAATAACCGTATTTGTCAGTTTCAACCATATCAACAAGAAGTCTTGCAAGATCTAATGTGTAAGTTGGAGTACCAATCTGGTCGTTGACAACACGAACCTCGTCATGAGTCTTTCCAACATTAAGCATAGTCTTAATAAAGTTCTTTCCATTAACACCAAATACCCATGCAATACGCACGATAAAGTATTTATCAAGAGTGTTAGAAACAGCAAGTTCTCCGGCAAGCTTAGTCTCTCCATATACATTAAGAGGCTTGTAGTCCTTGCAGTCTGGTTCCCAAGGTGCTTCACCCTGACCATCAAATACATAATCAGTACTGATGTATACCATCTTGCAGTCAAGCTGCTTGCAGACATTGGCAATATTCTGAGTACCATCTGCATTGATAGCCTTAACCTTGGCTTTCTTATCATCATCTTCGGCAGCGTCAACGGCTGTCCATGCTGCGCAGTGAATTACAACATCAGGTGAAACCTTAGTGATAACTTCAGAAACCTGAGCAGCATCAGTTATATCCATAGGTACATATTCGGCTGTTGTGACAGCGCTTCCATCAGCAACACCTGAATATTCAGGTGCGATGTCGCTGCCAACGCCTGTATGACCTCTGCCTATCAGTTCATTCATAACGTCGTGGCCAAGCTGACCGCCAACGCCGGTAACTAATATCTTCATGTCAAATCTCCTTACAGAATAAATGTGTTAATTAGCGGTTGCTATACATTTTCTCATAGTAGTTCTGATATTCGCCAGAAATGATTGTCTCCCACCATTCCTTATTATCAAGATACCACTGAATTGTCTTCTTGATACCATCTTCAAACTTAGTTTCTGGAAGCCATCCTAATTCATTGTGAATCTTAGTTGGGTCGATAGCATAACGCATATCATGTCCCTTTCTGTCACCTACATGAACGATAAGTGATTCAGGCTTGCCAAGCTCCTTACAGATAAGCTTAACGATATCAATATTTCTCTTCTCGTTGTGTCCACCAACGTTGTATACTTCACCAACACGTCCCTTGTGGATGATAAGGTCGATAGCCTTGCAGTGATCCTCAACATAGAGCCAGTCACGAACGTTAAGACCTTCGCCATAAACTGGAAGTGGCTTATCGTTAAGAGCATTAGCAATCATAAGAGGGATAAGCTTCTCTGGGAAGTGGTATGGTCCATAGTTGTTAGAGCATCTTGAAATAGTAACAGGAAGTCCATAAGTTCTGTGGTAAGCAAGAACAAGTAAGTCTGCACCAGCCTTTGATGAGCTGTATGGGCTTGATGTATGGATTGGTGTCTCTTCTGTGAAGAAAAGGTCAGGTCTGTCAAGTGGAAGATCGCCGTATACTTCATCAGTAGATACCTGATGGTATCTCTGAATACCGTACTTTCTGCAGGCATCCATAAGAACCTGTGTACCAAGAATATTAGTTGTAAGGAAAACTTCCGGGTTCTCGATAGAACGGTCAACGTGTGATTCAGCAGCGAAGTTTACAACCATATCTGGATGCTCTTCTTCGAAAAGTTTGTAAACAGCTTCGCGGTCTGTGATGCTTTCCTTAACGAATCTGAAGTTAGGGTTAGACATAACAGGCTCAAGAGTTGAAAGATTACCTGCATATGTGAGGCAGTCAAGACAGATGATTCTGTAGTCTGGGTATTTGTTTAACATGTGAAATATAAAGTTACTTCCGATAAATCCGGCTCCACCGGTAACAATAATTGTCATAATTAATCTCCTTAATATTTAAAATGTGTTCTTAATATGAAAAATGTTTTAACTAAATGTACTTAATTATTCATGAAGCTTGTCGACATATTTGCCGTCTAAGACATCCTTTAAGTACTGACCATACTGGTTCTTCTTTAATACCTCATATACCTTGAGAACTTCATCTTTGTTAATCCAGCCGTTTAAGTAAGCGATTTCTTCAAGGCATGCAATCTTTCTATGCTGATGAGTCTCAACAGTCTTAACAAAGTTAGTAGCTTCTACAAGACTTTCATGTGTTCCTGTATCAAGCCATGTAAATCCCTGACCGAGAAGCTCTACATTTAAAGTACCCTTCTCTAAGTAGATACGGTTAAGATCAGTAATCTCAAGCTCGCCTCTTGCAGATGGCTTTAAGTTCTTAGCATATTCAACAACCTTGTTGTCGTAGAAGTAAAGACCTGTTACACAGTAGTTGCTCTTAGGATGTGCTGGCTTTTCTTCAATAGATACGGCCTTTCCTTCATTATTAAATTCAACAATACCAAATCTTTCAGGATCATCAACATAGTAGCCAAATACTGTTGCACCCTTTCCTGATTCAGCATTCTCAACAGCTGCCTTAAGTCTCTTCTTAAGACCGTGTCCTGCAAATATATTATCACCAAGAACCATGGCAACAGTGTCATCTCCGATGAATTCCTCACCGATAATAAATGCTTGTGCAAGTCCGTCCGGGCTTGGCTGTACAGCGTAAGTAAGGTTGACACCGAACTGGCTTCCGTCCTTTAAAAGCTCTTTGAATCTAGGAGTATCCTGTGGTGTAGAGATGATAAGAATATCTCTGATACCAGCACTCATAAGAACTGAGAGTGGATAATAAATCATTGGCTTATCATAGATTGGAAGAAGCTGTTTACTAGTTACCATTGTGAGTGGGTAAAGGCGTGTGCCAGAACCACCAGCTAAAATAATACCCTTCATAATTGAAGTTCCTCCTTGTTTGTTAAAATGTTATGTTAATTTTCAAGTAGACATTTTTTAAGTCAGGTATATAATAAAAGATGACGTAACGTCACCTTCAAGTGTTTTTTGAAAAATTTTTACAAGGAGTAATATATGCATAAAGATGGGTATTATTCTTCAGGCGAATTTGCGAAGAAATCAAATGTTTCAGTAAGGACTATAAGATATTATGACCAGCAGAACATATTAAAGCCTTCACTTCTTACTGATGAGGGAGTGAGATTTTATACTGATTCAGATTTTACAAGGTTACAGCAGATATTATTGCTTAAATATCTTGGATTTACACTGGACGATATAAGAAATATGACAATTGGTGATTCAGATTATCATGTGCTAAAGAATTCACTTGAACTTCAAAAGCGAATGATACAAGACAAGATTGCACAGATGCAGCTTGTATGTAAAGCTATTGAAGAAACAGAAGACTCTATTAAAGAGGGAAAAGGAGTTGACTGGAGTAATATGCTGGAGATTATCCATCTTACTAATATGGAAGACAGCATGAAGAATCAGTACATTAATGCTGGAAATATATCTGCAAGAATTAATCTTCATAACAGGTTTTCAGTTAATAAACAGGGATGGTTTCCGTGGGTATATGAGCAGTGTGGTATTGTTAAGGGGATGAGAATTCTTGAGATTGGGTGTGGTGATGGAACATTGTGGGTTGACAATATAGGTCAGCTTGCCATGACAGGAAAGAGAAATGAATTTTCAGGGAAGAAAAAAAACATATATATAGAGCTTACAGATATATCAGAAGGCATGATAAGTGATGCGAGAAGAAATATAAAAAAAGCAACAGAGAGCTGGAAGGAAAGAGATATTGATGTGTCATTCAGGTTCAGAGTGGTTTCATGCGAAAAGACAGGGGCAAAAGATGAATCGTATGATCTGGTGATTGCTAATCATGTGCTGTTTTATTGTAAAAATGTCAATAAGGCACTTGATGAAATTGTGAGGGTGTTAAAGCCTGGAGGAGTGCTTGTGTGCAGTACATATGGCAGCAGGCATATGCAGGAGATAAGCCGCCTTGTGTCGGGATACGATAAGAGAATTGCACTTGAAGCAGATAAGCTTTTTGAAAAATTCGGACTTGATAATGGAGATAAGATATTAAAAAAACATTTTTCA
>ERZ780026.620-NODE-620-length-13545-cov-7.67087_pt1 | contig 13545 bp, 10 predicted proteins | sample MGYA00511861_ERZ780026 | MGnify/ENA primary metagenome ERZ780026 (study PRJEB29588, sample SAMEA1972002) | human gut metagenome | biome: human gut; feature: human-associated habitat; material: faeces | place: Denmark | collected 2008/2010 ...
GGAGAGCCGCCGAGGCTGACCGACAGCTTGTCGGTGACGGGCATGGCGTACATCAACGCTATGTTCTCCTGAAAACCAGCACCTCTGTGCGCTCCCTTGCCGAACTCGGCGAATACGGACGCACCTACCTGCACGTTCAGTCCGCGATGCAGCGCCCAACTGTTGAATCCGCTGCACCAACCGAACGGGTAGCGGTTGATTGGCGATGCCGTTGTGGCGCTGAGCGTGGGCAGATGCAGCGAGTCGTCGTGAGCTGGTTGCAGCTCGTACGACGGTTCTTCTGCTTTCTGCAGTTTGCGCAAGCGTCCGCCGTAGCGTGTCGGCATGATACGCTGCGGAGCCGATTCGTCGAAACGAATCTGGCTGTTGCCCAGAGTGCCTGTTGTAGCATTTGTCTCTTGTGCTTTAGCCGTCATGGTGAAAGCTGATGACAAGAGCAATGCTACGAGTGTTCTTGTCTTTATTGTCATAATAAGTCCTCTTTATTACTCGCCGAGATACTGTCCGATGAAGAATATCGCACCGGTCTGTCTCTCAGTGATGATGTAGACGAACGGACGGTTGGCGTGGAACTTTACGTGGCGCGGCTCGTTGGGATCGAGTGCTGTCATTGCAACCATTCCTGCTGTGATGGCAGCAGCCTTAGTGCCTTCCTCGCTAACCTCAATCTTCGCCTTCTGCAGCATCTTCGAGATGAAGATATTTGCGTCTGACATGTTCTTGAAGTTGGCTGCGCCGTTGAAGATGGATGGAGCGCCGAGCTTCGATACCGCGTCGTTAAGCACCACCTCTGTGCTTGTTGTGAACTTCGGCAGTTTGAGGTCTACAACGCACTTCTGCATGTCTCTGTACAGCGAGCCAATCTTCTGTGCGTCTACCTGCTTCATCATCTCCTCGATAGACACGCCTTCCTTAGGCAGCAATACGGTCATGCTGTATGTGCGGTTGCCGTAGGGCAGGGTGACAGCCTCGAAGATGTCGTTGCTAAGATAGCTGAAATCGTCTTCCTGATGCATCATCTGTACGCGCTTGATGTCGCGAGTGTATCCGCGGAAGTTCTCCTCCTTTGTCTCAGCCTTCTCGAACGGCGCCTTCCATGTGCCTTCAAAGTATATGGCGTTCATCAGAACCGCAACGTCGGCTGCCGAGAGCTGGTCGATAATCTTCGGAATCATACCGTTGGTCTGCTTGCTGCACCACTCGTTAATCTTGTCTACAGCTTTGCTCGTAGAGAAGTCGAGACTCTCCACATTAGCGTCGTACATGCCGAGCACGGTTTTCTGGAAGTCGCGCTTCAGCGAGAAACGCTTGTCGGCGGCAATGCAGTTGGCTATGTTGATAGTCGTCTGCTTGTCGTTTGTTGCGGTACTGTTGAGCAATGCGCGATACGCCTCGTTGAGCGCCTGAAGCGAAACATCGTCAACGCCGAGCGCCTTCAATATTTCCTGCTGCGTGGCGCCGTCGGCGCCGTTAGCCAGCATACCCATCAAGAACGAAACGCTAAGCGGCGAGAGTACCTTGCTCTGCTTGTCGATTTGTGTCTTGAATAGGTTGACAGCGAACGTGTTGCCCTTGTTGATTGTGGCACGCTGGTCGTTCGAGAACGTGAGGAATTTCGAATCGATATCCATGTATGCGTTGTCCGGTCGGGTGGCGTTGTCGCTGTCCTTCGTTACCTTGTTTGTTGAAGAGCAGCTTGCCAGTGCCAATGCTGACAAACCGGCAAGTGCTGCTGTCTTTATCCTTTTGTTCATATATAGCTTGTGTTATTCCTCCTCAGGAGTAATCAGCTTGTAGCCCTTACCGTGGATGTTGATAATCTCAATCTGATCGTCGTCCTTGAGGTGCTTGCGTAACTTGGTGATGTACACGTCCATTGAGCGAGCGTTGAAGTAATTGTCGTCAATCCAAATTGTCTTCAGAGCGAAGTCGCGCTGCAGAATCTCGTTGGCGTGGCTGCAGAGCAGAGCAAGCAGTTCGTTCTCCTTTGTTGTGAGCTTAGTCTGCTTATCGCCGATAACGAGCAACTGCTTCTGAGTGTCGAATGTGAATCGACCGATGTGGTATACTGAGCTCTCCTTGTTCTTCTTGCCACGAACGCGGCGCAGGATAGCCTCAATACGGAACACGAGCTCCTCCATTGAGAACGGTTTGGTGATATAGTCGTCGGCACCAATCTTGAAGCCTTCGAGAATGTCCTCCTTCATTGTCTTTGCGGTGAGGAAGATGATAGGTATCTCGGCGTTAGCCTGGCGTATTTCCTGAGCAAGAGTGAAACCGTCCTTCTTAGGCATCATCACGTCGAGCACACAGATGTCGTATTTAGTCTTCATAAAAGCCTTGTAACCTGCATCGCCGTCTGGGCACAGGTCGGCTGCGTAGCCCTTAGCCTGCAAGTATTCACGAAGCAACATGCCGAGGTTCTCATCGTCTTCACAAAGTAAGATTTTCAGATTGTCTTCCATAATCGTATTCTGTTTTTAATTGTTTTTATTCTGTTATTTTAATTCTATTTGCGCACTTTGCGTGTCGTACCATCGGCGTAGCGCACGATAGTAATGCCCTTAGCCGGAGCGTTGAGGCGCTGTCCGTCGAGTGAGTAGTAGCCGGTAACTACGTTAGCCCCTTCGTTGTCTACCTGCTTGATGCCTGTCTCGCCAGACTCTACGCGGCATTTTGCTGCGTTCTCTATGGTTGTCTTTATCTGGTTGCCGTTAGTCACCTTCTTGATTATAAGAGCGCCTACGTTCAACTTCGATTTGTCCTGAATCAGCTTGTGCTGCGAGATGTTTTCGAAGGTAACTGTGTAGGTCTGCATTGTGCCTACGGTATAAGGACGTGTCAGCGAACCTTCTACGCCATACTGCACGCCTTTGCTGTCGATGGCAACCTGATTGAATTCCAGTCCGTATATAGTAGATTCGTTGCCTTTGAATCTGTCATATTCCGGAATACCTGATCGTTCCATTCGCCTACTCGGTTTGCCTGTCCCCATTTCTCGTTCTTCAGTCCGTCGGCTGTGAGCACGTATGCCACGCTGTACTCGGTGCCCTCGTCAGTATCCAGACATGGCAGAACGCTGGATGTTACATTGATGTCCTTTCCGTCGTATGTAGCTTTCACGCTGATGTCGAACGAAGCCGTCTTGTCCAACTCATACTTGAAGTTGCTTTCGCCGTCAAAGGTGTTCACCTTTTCGTCTCTTGCACACATGATAAGAGGACGGTTCGTATTCTTCCATGTTGAAGACAGCATGCTGTTGTTGAAGATAACATCGCTCTTCCCAAGTGATTTGCCCGGCTTAATCGGAATCATCACCTGCTGTGTGTTGTCTAACGGAGTCTCGAAGTCGATAGTCTGCGGCGTTCATGTTCGTCGATTTTAATTGTGTGATTCTTTTGTTCGGTGTCTATAATCTTTTGCTATAGGCACCGTATCTCTCTAATATTTTAATTAATCCTTTATTATCGGCAATTTGATTGTGAACTTCGTTCCCTTGCCATATTCGCTCTCAATAGAGATGTCGCCGTCGTGGAGCATAACGATCTTCTTAACGTAAGCCAATCCCAATCCGAAGCCTTTCACATCGTGTACGTTGCCGGTATGAACGCGGTAGAACTTGTCGAATACCTTGCGGAAGTTGTCCTTCTTTATGCCCAAACCGGTGTCGCGTACGGAGAAGTAGAGGTGGTCGTTGTCGTTCCAAGTGCGTAGATATATATCTACTGGCTGGTCGGGTTTGCGATACTTCACGGCGTTGTCCAAGAGATTGTTGAGTACGTTCTGGAAGTGCACCTCGTCTACGTACAGCGTTGAGTCGACAGCCTCAATTTCTGTGTAAATCTTTCCGCCTGTGTGTTCCACGCGCAGCGAGAATGAGTTGGATATGTTCTCAACCATCTCGTTGAGGTCGAGCTTCTTCTTCTTGAACACAGCTTTCTTGCGGTCGAACATCGACATTTGCAGCACCTTCTCTACAAGGAAGCGCAGACGTTTCGACTCGTCGAAGATAACCTGACCCAAGTGCTTCGTCATAGCCGGACTCTTTGTTACCGACTCGTCGTTCATCATCTGGGCTGCGAGCGAAATGCTTGCGATAGGTGTCTTCAGTTCGTGCGTCATATTGTTGATGAAGTCGTTCTTTATCTCGGTGTAGCGTTTCTGCCTAAAGATAACTACGATTGTGAAGATGAACGTCACGAGTAACACGAGTGTGAAGGCTACAGACGGAATCATGAATCTAACAGACGAGAAGATGTACGAACCCATGTCGGGGAAGTGGATGCGCACAACGCCCATCTTCGATTGCGGGTCGTTGCGGAACAACACCTGCGAGTAGATGAACTCTTCGCCTTCGTCTGTGTAATCAGGACAGCGATATACCTCGCGTCCGTCCTGTGTGCTGACGGTAAAGTGGTAGGGTATGTTCACTCCGTTGTTCATCAACTCTGCTTTGAGGTCCTGATCGAGCAACTTGAAGTTGATGCGTTCCTTAAGCGGACGCTCCGAAGCGGAGTAGAGTATAGAGTAGACCACCTCGTCGAGCAGCGCCTTCTGATAGATGTAGCGGTTCTTTACTATTTCCTGCAGCGACTTTGAGGCTTCGCTTAGCGAGTTCTTGTCTGTATGCAGAATCATTCCCTTCGGCATCTGCGATGGCTTTATCGTGATTGTCTTTAATTCGAACGAAGAATAAACCGTGCCGTCCTTTCCTGCCACCGAGTATTGGTGCGACTGCTGAATGCTTCCGTCCATGTTGCCAGTGCGTGTACCTACAGAGTCCTTGCGGAAGGCGCGACGTTCAGTCTCGTTCACGTCCTTCTCAAGATAACGCAGGGTCTCGTTGAGTTCCAGATTGCGTGAAGCCTGGTACAAGGCGCGGTTGACCGACTCGTCGAACTGCTCCTTTTTCATGTCTACCATCGCCTGGATGTATTTCAGCTGAAGGAATAGCAAGCCAAGGAAAGAGAATCCCATGATGATTGCTATGGTCCATATTGTCTTTTTCTTCATAATCTTAAATCTTACATCTGCAAAGATAAATATCTTAGTTGATACTGATGTGAAAATAGTTAATAAAAAACGAAAGATTCGCAATTATTAACCAAAATAAGCGGTTATAATTGCGAATCTTTAATTATGTGTAACGCATTGAGCTTCCTGATATCATAATAATCTATGCGTTTATGTACATCATATATCGTTTATGTACATTATATATATTGTAGCTTTTACTGTCTCGAACTGATAAAGCCTTCGAGGTTTGCATATTTGCGTTTCATCAGTCGGTTGTAGACGTTGCGCAGCCACAATTTGTGTGTTGCAATGAAACAGAGTCCGATGAATAGCATTGTCAGATAGGCTACGTTCTCGGAGAATACAGACTGCAGTATGTTTACAAGAATGTTCGGCACGATAAACATGATAGCTACCAGAACAATTTGAATGTAATTGGTTTTCAGTCCGGCTTTGTCTGTCATCTTGGTATTCAGCGGAACCGTTATTTTGTTGTATACAGCTGTCTGAAATGCGATGAAGAACTGGAAACCCATTGTGAATATCATGTAGCTCACGAGCATCAGCAGCGACCACTTGCCGCTTATCACTGCGGGCAGCATAAGGAGGAAAGGCGAAATCAGTAGCAGAGAGTAGAAAATATATTTTGCCTTGAGCAGCGAGAGGATGTTCTCGCGGTGTGTAAGCAGACAGTCAATATAGTTGCCCTCATAGCTCATCAGTCCGATAAGATTCATCGTGCCGAATATCATAAATGCATACAATCCCCAGAAGTTTGTCATGCCATCAGAGTCGTAAACGTCCGACAAAACTATAAACGCGCAGAGCAATGCCATAGTGAAGAAGCCCGATTTCAAAGCTTTCTTTGGAGTGGCGTTTCTAAGGAGCAGCTTCATCTCGAGCTGCATGAAGAGTCCTATCTCGCCATACTTTTCGAAGAAAGCGAACTTGTTCACCTTCTTCACGCTCTTCTTCACTTCAGAACGCATAAGCTCTTTCTCTATGCTTGCGTATTGCAGACGACGGTTGATAAGTACAATCGCAGCAAGCGCTATAATGCCAAATAATATCGGCAGCACACTATGCTTATCGAGCATTGCGCCAACGTATGAGTAGATATCCGCAAACTGTGCCCAGCCTGCGTTGCTACCAACGTACAGCGGCATTGCCTCTATACCATATATTATAATAGGTAGCGCCCACCATAGTTCGGTTTGTTTGATGAGTGTGCGTGCTATCGCGTACCACTGGCTGTTGATAAGTATGAGCACCAAGCAGAGCAGCATTGTCTGCGTAGCTGTTGCAAGACCATAGCTGAATACTATCGACATTAACGCATAAGGTAATAAGAATGCGAACCAAATGAAGTTGCCTTTACTGATGAGCGAGTTGTAGACGAAAGCGTCAATACATGTGTAGCGCGGCAAAGGTAGCAATATATAAGGCTTGATGATGTGTGCAGGAGTCTGCTGCATCGTAAACCTCATGCCGAAGTCGACAAGCAAGAGAAACGGCATGACCATAAACAGATTCTCTGTAGCCGTTGTCGTATTATCGCTGTTTGTTAATTGAGAGAACAATATCGCCAATCCCATAAGATAGATGACGAGAATAAGCATCGAAAGATAAATGAAAAACTTTGCTACCTTGTTTTCCATAGCACTCAGACTGCGGTTGTCGGCAATTCTACGATGCCGCAACAGCAGTCTGATGAGTTCAAATTTAGGGATGGTGTATTTCATATAAGTATTAAGTCTTTATTATCGCAAATCGATAACTTCAGCAGTGGGGTAGTCTTTAGAATTAAACGTGAAGATACGGTCAGAAAGATTCTTCGGTGAGAAGTTGCTCACGGTGATAGTGCTCCATTTGCCCTTATGCTTCATCTTTACCTTTGATGGCACGCCGGTTTTGCGGTTTATCGTGATATACATCTCCGGAATGCCTCTGTTTGGGTTTTGAGCCACAAGGTGTACCTCGTTGTTTGCGCCTGCGTTAGTGGCAGACATCTTGTAGCCTGTCTTGTACATGGTGATGAACGAGTAGGGATTCATCATCTGCTGCTGAGCCTGAGTAGGTGTACTTACGTTCACTTCGTTGTTTTTCTTCACGTAAGTCCACTGCGTCTTGCCGTTATACCACACCGTCATTTGCGGAGTGCGTGCGTTGAACTTGTTGCCCTTTATGGCTATAGTGCCCGACACCTTGCCTGTTGCAGCACTGCTCATCGTGAACGAAGCGCTTGCTCCGCCCGATCTGCCTACCACCTTTGCAGCACGGTCGAGAATCTTTCGTGCTGCATTGTTCTTCTGTGCTGCGCTTGTGCTCACACCAAGCCAAGCCATGCACATTGCCATCATAATTCCTAAAAACAAACGTTTCATAATATGAATGTGTTTTAATTTGTATACTGTTATAATGTCGTTAGCCTCTCAGCTGGTTCATGATTGCTGTCAGCTGACTCTCGTCTGTCACAAGTACATCACGAGGCTTGCTGCCGTGAGCCGCTCCTACGATGCCAGCCTTTTCGAGCTGGTCCATGAGTCGTCCGGCTCGGTTGTAGCCGATAGAGAAGCGGCGCTGAATCATACTCGTACTGCCTTGCTGGCTGACGATTACAGAGCGTGCTGCCTCCTCAAAGAAAGGATCGAGATTGCCCATGTCTGCACCGCCGGTGTTGCTGCCGCCGTCAGAGTCATCGCTCTTAGGTTCTGGCAACTCCATAGGATGAGTCGGACCCGACTGGTGCTCGATGAACTCGTTAATTTCGCAAATCTCTTTAGTGCTGATGAATGCGCACTGCACACGAGTAGGTTCGTTGCCGTTGAGATAGAGCATGTCGCCCATACCGATGAGCTGGTTGGCGCCCGGACGGTCGAGGATGATGCGCGAGTCGGTCATAGAGCTTACCTTGAATGCGATGCGTCCAGGAAAGTTAGCCTTGATGTTACCCGTGATGATTGACGTAGTAGGACGCTGCGTAGCGATAATCATGTGTATGCCGACTGCACGTGCCAGCTGTGCGATACGTGCGATAGGCATCTCCACCTCCTTGCCTGCAGTCATGATAAGGTCGCCGAACTCGTCGATGATAACCACGATGTAAGGCATGAACTCGTGTCCGTGTTCCGGATTGAGTCGGCGGTGCAGGAACTTGTCGTTATATTCCTTTATATTACGCGCACCGGCGAGCTTCAGCAAGTCGTAGCGGTGGTCCATGAGTGTACACAGACTCTTCAGTGTGCGTACCACTTTCGTAACGTCGGTGATGATAGGTTCGTCGTCGTCGTCAACCTGCGCCATGAAGTGGTCGGCGATAGGCGAGTAGACGCTGAACTCAACCTTCTTCGGGTCGATGAGCACCAACTTCAGTTCGTTCGGATGCTTCTTGTAGAGCAGCGAAGTGATGATGACGTTCAGACCGACTGACTTACCCTGACCCGTAGCACCGGCTACAAGCAGGTGAGGAATCTTCGTAAGGTCTGCCATGAACACCTCGTTGGTGATGGTTTTTCCGAGTACGATAGGCAGGTCGTACTTCGACTCCTGGAACTTCTTCGAGTTCAGGATGCTCTCCATCGACACGTTATGGCGCTTCTTGTTCGGCACCTCAATACCGATAGTGCCCTTGCCCGGTATCGGCGCAATGATACGCACGCCGAGAGCCGAAAGGCGCAGCGCGATGTCTGCCTCCAGACCGCGAATCTTGGTGATGCGGATGCCTTCAGCAGGAGTGATCTCGTAGAGCGTGATGGTCGGACCGACAGTTGCCTTTATTTCGCAGATGTCGATGCCGAAACTCTTCAGCACCTTGATAATCTCCTCGTTGTTCGCCTTGATTTCGTCCATATCAATGTATGGCTTGCTTCCGTTCTCGTCCTTGGTGAGCAGGTCGAGTGTCGGGTGCTTGTATCGTGTGAACGGTTCAAGCGGATTGATAGGCGTGTTGATTGTGTCGTCAGTAAGGTTGCCGCCCTTGGCCTTCTCGTCCTTTCCGACCTCAACAGTCAGTTTGTCGTCGCCAGTCTTCATTGGTTTTACGTCAGGTGTAGCCGTTGCAACGGGCGTAGCCTGCGCCTTGCTGGTCTTCTTCTGTCCGAGGTTAGAGAACTCCGTAAGGTCGATGACTGGTGTCGGTTCAGCCGACTTTGCCGTGTCTTTCTTCGCATCGGCAGTGTTGCTGCTTGTTGCAACCGATGCTGTGTATCCATTCTCTACGCTTGTTGTCTCGCTGTCGTTATTGTTCAGTTTGTCTGTAACAATCTCCGACGCCTTACCCGTGATTGATTTCAGCGGATTGAACATGCGGCGTACCCATGTGATGGTCTGCTTGCTGATGAATGTGAGCAACGCTATTGCCACGAAGAACAGCAACGCAGTGAGTCCAGGAGGGCCTACTATGTTCTCTATGAAGTTCAGGCAGACGGCTCCGTGGTTGCCTCCGGGGTTGAATATCGCCTCGGGCAGGAGTGGTGCAAGCACTTTTGCGAGGAATATAGACACCCATATCATAGACACACCCATGCCGAAGAACCACTTCCATAAGCTCAGCTTGTATATTCCCATTGTCTTGATGCCTGCCACGAACAGGAAACAAGGAATCAGGAAGGCTGCGTAGCCGAAGTGCTCCGTGATGAGTATGTATGATATGATAGCTCCGTACGAGCCGCAATAGTTCTTTATTATCTTGTCATGGTTGAGCCACTCTCCGGGACGTAAGTTCTCGAGCAGACTCTGGTCTTCGGCTCCGGTATTTATGTAGGATACCATCGAGACTGTTAAATGTATCGCGAGAATCGCAATTATCATGCCTACCAAGAAGTCTGTTTTCTCACTTTTCAGGATGCTCTGCCATATTGTTGCTTCTTTAGAGTTAGATGCTTTGCGCTCTGTTTTCTTCTTTGCCATATTTTGTTTAAAATTGTGTCGTTTGTTGTGTCGTGTGCATCAAATCGTATGTTATATTCTGTAATGATTCGATTTACGGCTGTTTTCTACCGAAATTGCTTACAAAATTAGTGGAAAAAAGTCGGAAACAGCCATATTTTCGCACTTTTTTTCTAATTTTGCAAAATCTTTCAACATCGAGATGAAAACAATATACAATAAATTTGATAAGAACGTTATAAACGCCCTGCCGTTAGTGGATTTCCCGGGTAAGATCACGGTGGTGCTCAACGAGTCGGAAGCCGACCGCGCGGTGGATTATCTCCTTTCGTGCGAAATGTTGGGCGTCGACACCGAGACTCGCCCCGCGTTCCGCCGTGGGCAGAACCATAAGGTGGCGCTGTTGCAGGTTGCCACCAAAGACCAGTGCTTTCTGTTCCGTCTTAACCATATCGGCTTGCCCGATTCGCTTGTGCGCTTGTTGAGCAACAAGATGGTGCCAATGATTGGTCTTTCGTGGCACGACGATTTGCTCTCGCTCCATCGCCGTCGCGAGTTCGAGCCAGGCTGGTTCATCGACATCCAGGATATTATAGGCAACATTGGCGTGCAGGACAAGAGTCTGCAGAAACTTTACGCCAATCTCTTCGGCGAGAAAATCAGCAAGCGCCAGCGCCTCACCAACTGGGAGGCGGATGTGCTCACCGACAAGCAGAAGGAGTATGCCGCTATCGACGCATGGGCGTGCATAAAGCTCTACAACGAGATAATGCAGCTGATGGCTACCCACGACTACGAACTGAAGGTAGTGGAGGAGAAGCCTGCCGAGTAATGTAAAAATACAAACGACTATATGTGCAAAAATCTATATTTAAAGAAGGGTAAGGAGGAAAGTCTAAAGCGTTTCCATCCTTGGATTTTCTCTGGTGCCGTAGCGCAGATTGAGGAGGGCGTAGAAGAAGGCGAAATCGTGCGCGTTTTCACCTCGCAAGGCGACTTCATCGCTGTCGGCATGTATCAGATCGGTTCTATCGCTGTGCGCGTGTTATCTTTCCGCGACGTAGAGATAGACGGCGAGTTCTGGCTCTCGCGCCTGCAGTCGGCTTGGCAGATGCGTCAGGCTATCGGACTCATAGGCCGTGAGAACAACAATACGTTCCGTCTTGTTCACGGCGAGGGCGACAACCTCCCCGGTCTTGTAATCGACTGCTATGGCGATACCGCGGTTATGCAGGCTCACAGCGTGGGTATGCACCTCGTTCGCCATGAGATATGCGAGGCTCTCGTGAAGGCTTCTGAGGGCGAGATCAAGAACGTTTACTACAAAAGCGAGACAACGTTGCCGTTTAAGGCGGACGTGGAGCACGAGAATGGCTTCATCTACGGTTCGATGGGCAGCGACGTGGCTATGGAGAACGGTTTGAAATTCCATATCGACTGGCTGAAGGGTCAGAAGACGGGCTTCTTCGTCGACCAGCGCGAGAACCGCCACCTGCTCGAGACTTACTCTAAGGGTCGTTCGGTGCTCAATATGTTCTGCTACACGGGCGGCTTCTCGGTTTACGCCATGCGTGGCGGCGCCAAGCTGGTTCACTCCGTTGACAGCAGCGCCAAGGCTATCGAGCTGACAAACAGAAACATCGAGCTTAACTTCCCCGGCGACGAGCGTCACGCAGCGTTCTGCGAGGATGCGTTCAAGTTCCTCGACGCCAACGATAAGACATACGACCTCATCGTGCTCGACCCACCTGCGTTCGCCAAGCATCGTGCTGCTCTGCGCAATGCGCTGAAGGGCTACACACGCCTTAACGTGAAGGGATTGCAGCGCATCAAGCCCGGTGGCATCCTCTTCACATTCAGCTGTTCGCAGATAGTGACAAAGGAGAACTTTCGCAACGCTGTCTTCACAGCTGCGGTACAGGCTAACCGCAAGGTGCGCATCCTGCATCAGATTCACCAGCCTGCCGATCACCCGATTAACATCTACCATCCGGAGGGCGAATACCTCAAGGGATTGGTGCTTTATGTAGAATAAATACAAGACTGTGGAAAAATCTTCTGCGATAATCAATTCATTCGTGGACAGAGTGCGACGCTTCGCCTCTGTCCACGAATTGTTCGTTTATGGGGGCAAGTATATTGTGGCGCTTTCGGGCGGCGCAGACAGCGTGTCGCTGCTCTTTGTGCTGAAACATCTGGAGCACGAACTGGGCATAGGCGTTGAGGCTGCTCACTGCAACTTCCATTTGCGTGGCGCCGAATCGGTGCGCGATGAGGAGTTCTGCAAGCAACTTTGTGACCGTCTTTCCGTGCCTCTGCATCTCATCCACTTCGACACGCAGGCTTATGCCGACCTGCATCGTGTGAGCATCGAGATGGCTGCGCGCGACTTGCGCTATGGCTATTTCGAGAACCTTCGCCGCGACATCTGTGCGCAGGATATCTGCGTTGCACATCATCGCGACGACAGCGTTGAGACCGTTCTGCTCAACCTTGTTCGCGGCACCGGATTGCGTGGGCTGCGAGGCATTCAGCCGCGCAACGGCAACATCATTCGCCCTCTACTTTCGCTTAGCAGAGAGGATATTGTGCAGTATCTTGATGCTCTCGGCGAGAGTTACGTTACAGATTCAACCAATCTGCATAACGACGTGAAGCGCAATAAGATACGTCTTGACGTAATGCCGCTGTTGCGCGAGCTAAATCCGAGCGTAAGCCAGTCGATTTTCGAGTCGTCGCTGCGTGTTGGCGAGGCTCTGAAAGTGTTCGATGAGGCTATGAAGCGAAGCATTGCCGACGTCACAGCCACCTCACCATCTCACCATCTCACCATCTCACCACCTCACCATCTTGTCATCTCTGTTGAACGACTGAAAAAGCAGCCTTCGCCCGAATATACTTTGCACGAAATACTCAGTTCTTATGGGTTCACTTCGGCGCAGATTGAGCAGATATACGGTTCGCTCGACACCTGCTCTGCAGGCAAAATCATAGCTTCCGATTCGCACGAACTCGCCTTCGACCGCGGTTCTCTACTCGTTCAGCCGAGAACAAATGTAGCCGATTCTGCACGCTCAATGCGCATACCCGAAACCGGCACGTATGTGTTCAGCGACAGTTTGAAGATAAAGGTAGCGGCGGAAGATTGCGGCGACGATTACGTGCCGAGTCGCGCAGCCGACTGCGTATGTCTCGACGCATCGGACATCAAGTTCCCGCTCACGCTGCGCCACATTGAGCAGGGCGACCGCTTTGTTCCGTTTGGCATGAACGGCATGAAGCTCGTAAGCGATTATCTCACCGACCGCAAGAAGAATGTCTTTGAGAAGCGTGCCCAGCTCGTAGTTACCGACGCCCAGCAACGCATCGTCTGGCTTGTAGGCGAGCGCACCGACAACCGCTTCCGCATTAGCAAAGAAACCAGTAAAGCCCTACGTCTTACTTTGTTACAGTAGCGTGGTAACCATGTTTTTGCTTTGCGGTAACGATATAGTAGCTATGCGGTAATAGTGTTTTTGCTACGTGGTAATCAAATAGCTACTAACCTGAGTTCGGGATAAGAAAGTCTTTATAAAAGTTGGTAATCTCCTGACTTCGTCATCGTGTCACCCAAAAATCTTCGTCAAAGAGTTTAGCTATTTT
>ERZ780026.621-NODE-621-length-13545-cov-3.49718_pt1 | contig 13545 bp, 15 predicted proteins | sample MGYA00511861_ERZ780026 | MGnify/ENA primary metagenome ERZ780026 (study PRJEB29588, sample SAMEA1972002) | human gut metagenome | biome: human gut; feature: human-associated habitat; material: faeces | place: Denmark | collected 2008/2010 ...
TGGAGAGCGAAATAAAATAACACAGTTTAATGAGAATTTTCTTAATCTTCCAGAAGAAGAGAAGCACAAATATTTTGATATATTTAAGAAGACGCTTTCAGGTACACCGGGAAAGAATCTTATTGATATGAAGTTTAATGTTGATGCATATGCTGATGAGGGTGCAAGAACATTTTTAATGAACTTAAGAGACAGCGGTCTTAAAGATGACCGACTTCTTGATGAATTCTATGACAGAATTATTAATAATTACAGTTATGTTGGCAATTATTTGATTCTTCTTATTAATCAGGTGTATGACATTCCAACGGTTACGACTGATAATATTGAGATGGAAGATGCGTCTGATGAGGTTTACAGCTACATTTTATGCAGTATATGTCATGTTAATCTTTCTAAGCCGGGGCTTGGCTATGATGAGGAGGATAATAATTTCCATGATAAGAAGCAGAATCATATGGTTGATGTGCCTGATGTAGGATTTCTGTTTCCTGCATTTAATAAGAGAAGTGCAGATGAGGATATGACGGTGTTTTATACTAAAGATGTAAGCGAGTTTGAGTACGGACTTATTGATTGTCTGCTTGATTGTGTTGCTCCGCTTCCTGCTAAGCAGCAGAAGGAAACATTTACATCGCTTGTAAGTGAGGCAGTTGGAGAAGAAGCCGACCTTCAGGTTGTGAAGAATATTCACGCGAATCTTGAGCAGATTATAGAAGAGAAGAAGCAGGAGAGTCCGGCACCGGTTATGCTTGATAAAAATGAGATGAAGAATTTGCTTGAGAAAAGTGGCGTTAAGGAAGAAAAACTTGAGAATTTCGAGGAACATTTTGAGATGGCTGCTGGAGAACATGGAAAGCTTGTTGCATCAAATGTTTCATCTGGAAAGAAATTTGAAGTAAAGACGCCAGATGTTGTAATTAAGATTAATTCAGATAAAACTGACATTGTAAGTACTCAGGTTATTGATGGAAGACAGTGTCTTGTAATCCAGATTGATGAAAGACTTGTGGTTAATGGCATTTCAGTTAATCCGGATACAGGTGAGGTTATAGACAGAAATGTGGAAGAGTATATAGAATAATGAAGATGGAAAGGATGAGGCTGTATGACATTGAAGAAGTTGCTGCATAATTTCAATGGACATCTTCACACAGTTAATGCGCACAGAAGACTGGTAAGAAAATACTGCTTTAAACTTGGAATTTACAGGCAGGGGCTGATGCATGATCTGTCAAAGTATTCGCCATCTGAATTTATACCGGGAGTGAAGTATTATCAGGATGGACACAGAAGTCCCAATAATGCACAGCGTGAAGATGAGGGAGTTTCTAAGGCATGGCTGCATCATAAAGGCAGAAATAAGCATCATTTTGAATACTGGATAGATTATGATGTTGACGGTAGCAGAACAGTACTTGCCGGTATGAAGATGCCGGTCAAATATGTTGCTGAGATGTTCTGCGACAGGATTGCTGCCAGCAGGATATATAACAAAGAAAAATATAAGGATTCAGACCCTTTGGATTATTATATTAAAGGACTTGGACATTATATTATGCATCCGGAAACAGATGCGCTTCTTCATAAGCTCTTACAGATGCTTGCAGACAAAGGTGAAGAGTATACATTTGAATATATAAAGAAAAATGTGCTTAAGAAGTAGTGTAAGAAATAAAATGATATGAGAAGATACAAGTTCCCCGGAGTGTTGTTATAGATACAATACTCCGGTTTTTTTCTAGATTTTTTCAAGTGCTGATACAAGGTCTTTTAATTGTGAATGTATTTTCTTACGATTGATATCAGAATATCCAACTTCATTGGCAATTCTGTAAAGGTATTCCTGAAAGTTCTGCACAAGCTGTGGATGATTAAAATCAAAAACTATGCTTGGGAAAGCAGTTCTTATTAAAAGTGCCTCAGAACTTTCGTTGACGATTATGCATACATTGTCGTCAGGTTTGTATTCAATCGGAACGAAATAATAATCAGGATGAGTGTCCATTATGTTGATTATATTCCTAAGATGCATGGCATATGTTTTAGGAGTGTAATATACAGGAACATTCTGTTTCATAACAGGAAAAATTACAGGAACACGACCTGTCATAATCTGTCTGACGGTTGCCAGGGGACAGATATCAATATTCCGTGTGACATCAGACAATATTTCACGCTGGTAAGCTGCTTTCATACTAACGCCGAGGCTGTCAGGATTGTCAGATAGGAATTGTGCTATAAGTTCTGAAGGCATTGCAGCAGGAGGAAGGCTGAGACCTTTCTGTATATGTGATGCATGGGTGTTTAAGAATTTCTGGAAACACGTTGAGACATCTTCAGCGGATTCGTATATATTCATTGTTGGACGACAGTATGATAAAAATGTCTTGAATTCAACTTCTTTGGTTGAGACAATTGCTGACTCTGCAGTAAGTACAGTAAATGTCTTGTCAGGAATCGAAGAAAGACAGTCTGAATATACGGCTGCATACCCTGGATATATTATGCTTATCTTAGAAAAAAGATTATCTCTCATTCTTGGATAATAATATGATTTTACACGACCTGTAAGAAACGCAGGAATCCAATAGAAGAATTCTTCAAAAAATTGTGTTGTGTTAACAGGTGATGGTGAGATAAGACATATTTCATACCCATAATCTAACAGCTTCATAATAAGTTCCTGCAGGAAATCTATAATTTCTTTGTTGTCAAATATACTGTACACATCATCATCTACCCATACATATATTGTTGCTGGGTCTTCAAGCGTCAGAAGGTAGTTAATGAAACTGAGAATCGCCTGGCGTTTGCCGGTACAGCTGTATAATACACTTGTTGCATTAGGTACAACATCAATTGTTCTTATGCCATGTGCTGTGTTAGTTGATGATGATGAAACATTCTCATTGAGAATGCTGTCAACGAGATTACTTGGAACAGGAAGCTCATCAGCAAGCCATTGATAAAGCATTTCTGAATATTCTGATACAGGTCTTGAATGGTTAAAGCGGGAGTAATCTGCTGCAAGAGCAAGTGCCTTACGCTGGTAGTTAAGTTTTATTGATCCGGCAAAATAGTCTGCCATACGTCTTATGACGTCTTTATTGCGGGGACATTTTCTTTTGCCATTGCGGTACAGGCTGACTGCGGAATTATCAATGTTGATTGCCGTAGCAAGCGTAGTGTTATTAGTGTTGGTTATGTCCATTAGGAATTTGAACTTGTCATTAAATGTCATGATATCTCCTTATGAAAATGCGTGAACGCCAGAAATAATAAGTGTTGTCAGTGTACGGGCCATCTCGTCAAGTGATGTTCCGTTAGGGTTAGTTATCCACTCGTAGTATACATAAATCATTCCACCAGCAACAAAGCTGGAAATCAATGGGTATTGTTCAGGTGGGATGTTCATTTTGATATCATTATCAATCAGTTCTTTGAGCAGGGTTTCCTGCAAAGCTTTCTGAAGCTTGTTAAACAGCATATTGCCATTGTCTGAAGTAAAAAGGGCTCTTACGATATCTACATCAGACATAATAGTATTAAGAAATGCGAATAATGTCTGTGGAGACAGCATGTTGTAATCCTCAGACATAGTATACATAAGGTCTTTAAGAGAAGATATAAGCTCATTAATGACTTCATCAAGAACATCATTAACTGTTGAATAATAAGTGTAGAATGTTTTTCTGTTGATATTGGCAGCCGCAGCAAGTTCAGTAACAGTAATTGAATTGAGTTTCTTCTTCTGCATAAGTTCAATTAAAGCTTCATATATTGCTCTCTTAGTCTTTAAAATTCTGCGGTCAGGTTTAGCTTCTGTAATAGGATTAGTATCTGATAATTTCTCCATACAAACCTCCAGTCAGTTAATTATTAACTCCATATGAAATACCTATAAAAATTCGATAAAATGGGCATTTGTCAGGCAAATGTATTGTACATCAAATAATAAAAATAGTAAACAAAATGCGACAAAATGTTACATAAGTATCAAAAAAAAAATAATTGACCTTTGATAATATTTGTTAAAAAACATACAATGTTGATTGGAAATATATTGTGTGTTATTGGAATATGTGTGTATTAATTGTTAAGCTAGTAGAGATGCACAATAAATGTTAATCACAACAAGAGGTTAATCTTATGAAAAAGAAAAATACATTTATTAATGTAACAGCCAGTATGGGAAGAGGTCTTTTATATGCTTACCTGTATATTATGTTCAGACCGAAGATATGTTATCAGAGCAGAAAGGCGAAAGAGGAGATTGAAAAGGGCGGAGTCATATTCATTGGAAACCATGTGGGACACAATGATGGCCAGATGTTTTATATGCTTTTTAGAAACAGTGTCCTCATAATAGCCAAAGATTGGGCTGACAAAAAGATTCTGAAATGGCTTACAAGTGGTGGGAAGTTCATATCGGTTGACCGTTTTGGAACAGATATCACATGGATAAGAGGGGCTTCAGAACATCTTCGTGCAGGTGATAATATGATTATATTTCCAGAAGGACATACTTCCAAGACAGGGGTTATGGACGAATTCAAGCCGGGCTTTGCGATGCTGGCAGTAATGTCAGGGGCGAAGATTGTTCCGGTATATAATAACGGGGAATATCATAAGCTGTTTGGGAAGAGACTTAAGCTGTACGTTGGCGAGCCAATGGAACTTACTAAAGAAGGTAAGGGACTTAATGCTGAGTATCTTGCAGGGGAATGCAAGAGATTCCGGGAGGTTGTGAAGCAGCTCGGAAAGTAGTGGCAGGACGGACGGGGCTGCGGCTGCCACCGGATTTCAATAAAGTAAAAAAGGAGCAAATCATGAATAATTATTTTTATAACATGGTAGATACTGATGAAATGGCTACTTTGGAATATATTCCAACTATTCCAAAGTTTCTTGAATTTATTAAGAAGCAATATTCTGATTATCCAGCCATAAGTGACAAGGTTACTACATATACATATGAGGAGCTTGTTTCAAGAGTTGCTAAGAGAGTTACATTTATTAATTCATTAGGACTTGAGAAGGGTTCTAACATAGCAGTACTTGCAAAAAACGATCTTGATGCAATGGAGCTTTTCCTTGCAATTCCGGCGGCAGGACATGTACTTATTATGCTTCCTAATGCACTTAACGATAAGGCACTTGCGGGAATCAGCATGAAGTTTGACCTTGCCGGTATGTTCGTTGGTAAGGAATTTACAGAGGTTACAGCTAATCTTCCTTGCAAGACATGGTCAAGCAATTCTATTGGTGAGAAAGAAAGTGCATTTGCAGATGTTGAAAAGGATACTACAGCAGCCATATTCTTTACAGGTGGAACTACAGGAGCACCTAAGGGTGCAGTTCATAGCCACGGCTCTATTATGAGAGGTTCATTTAACGGTGTATTCGGACCGGGTAACATTCTTCATAAGAGATATATAGCTATGCTTCCTCTTTCACACATATTTGGTGCGATTATGGGTTATATGGCTAAGCTCTACACTGGCTCACTTACATACACATGTACTGATATGAGAGCCGGTATCGGTGATATTCCTGTTGTAAGACCTACAACACTTGTACTTGTTCCTGGTCTTGTTGAGATTATCCTTAACATTGCCAAGCTTAAGGGAAGAGCATTCTTAGGAGATCTTGAGCTTATTATGTGTGGAGCTGCACCTGTTCCTCCAAGACAGATGGCAGAGTGCCGTGAATTAGGAATTACATTATGCGCGGGTTATGGACTTACAGAGTGTGCCAACCTGACATCAGGCAATTGCGATACAGATAAGAAGCCTGAATCTATGGGACACATTTATCCGGAACAGCAGGTTAAGGTTGTTGACGGAGAACTCTGGATTAAGGGTGACAATGTAATGAAGGAATATTACAAGGATCCTGAGCATACAGCAGAAGTATTAGAAGATGGATGGTTTAAGACAGGTGACCTTGTGGAGTTTGATGATAATGACTGGATATACATCACAGGACGTATCAAGAATCTTATCATTCTTCCTAATGGTGAGAATGTATCGCCAGAAGAGATAGAGGAATTGTTCTACAAGCAGCCGCTTGTAAAGGATTGTCTTGTACAGGAGATGGAAATGAATGGAAACACGGTTATCGGTGTTGAGATTATTCCATATATGCCTGAATTAGAGGGTGCAACTGAGGAAGAAATCCAGAACAGATTGCAGGAAACTGTTAATGAAGTCAATAAGGAACTCCCTCCATTCAAGAGAGTGCTTAAGCTTAAGCTACGTACAGAAGATTTCAAGAGAAATGGTGCAATGAAGATATTAAGAAACCAGGCATAGAAATAGAATAATATTAAGAAAAAGGAGATTTAATCATGGTATTTGAGAAGTTAAAGGAAATTTTTGGAAGGGTTATGCCACAGTGTGATCCATCAACTATTACAATGGACAGTGTTCTTACAACAGATTTAGGAGTTGATTCTCTTAATATGATGTTGCTTGCAATAACTGTTGAGGATGAGTTTAAGATTAGATTCAGTTCTGATGCCAAGCTTGAAACTGTTAAAGATATTGTCGATTATGTAGAAGCTAACGCTAAATAGAGGTCACTTATGAGTGAAGTAAAGACAGGGCTTGTACTGGAAGGCGGGGCTATGAGAGGTATTTTCTCAGCCGGAGTTCTTGATTATATGCTTAAGAAAGACATTTATTATGATTACGTTATCGGAGTGTCTGCTGGAGCAGGTAATGCTGTGAATTATGTTTCCAGACAGGAAGGAAGAACTAAAAAGATAATTACCCATGAGAATGCAGAAACCTATTATGGAGTCGGACAGCTTTTTGAGAATAAGAAGATTCTTAATCTTGAAATGCTGGTAGCCGAATATGCACTTAAAGACATTCCTTATGATTTTGACACATTTTTCGCTTCTAAAACAGAGTGCGAGAGCGTTATTGTAAATTGTGAGACTGGAAAGGCTGAGTATAAGGGTAATTTTAAGACTAAAGATGAATTCTTGAAGTGTCAGATGGCAAGCTGCTCTGTGCCATTTATATGCGAACCTGTTGAAATTGACGGCTATCATTATCTTGATGGAAGCATCATTGATTCGATACCGGTTGAGAGAGCAGTTAAGAAGGGGTGCGACAAGATTGTTGTTGTACTTACCAAACCAGAAGGTTCAAAGCCTACAGATTATTCTAAGGTAAAGAAGCTGATTGAGTGGAGTTACAAAAAATATCCGGAGCTTTGTGAGGTTATGGCTCACAGACGACAGGCTTATGACAGACAGGATAAATTCATGAAAAAGCTTGTTGAAGAGGGCAGGGCCTTTGTTATCCGCCCAGAGGAACAGATGATAAGACATTTTGAGAGTAATAACGAGAAACTTCTTCAGTGTTATCAGTACGGATATGACACGATGAGAAAACAGTTTAAAGCATTTGAGAAGTTTATGGAGGACTAATAATGAAGGTTTTAGTAGTAAACGGAAGCCCTAAGGGACCTAAGAGTAATACTATGCAGATGACAAATGCGGTTCTTAAGGGGCTTAAGGAGACTAATCCAGAAGCAGAGATTGAGCTTCTTACAGTTAAAGATATGGATATTAAGCCATGTATGGGATGCATGAGCTGTTGGGGAAAGACAGCAGGACAGTGCGTTATCAATGATGTTATGCAGGATGTTCATGTTAAATTCATGAACGCAGATGTGATAATATACAGTTTTCCTCTGTATTTCTTTGGCATGCCAGGTCCAATGAAAACATTTGTTGACAGAATAATGCCACTTATGGAGACTTACAAGGGTAAGGTAAGAGATATCGGAGATAATGCGTTTCACGAATTCCGTTATGATGTAAGCGGTAAGAAGTTCTATGTTATATCATCATGCGGATACGGAAGGACTCAGGAGATATATGACGCACTTATCAAGGAATTTAACTTTATTTATGGTAAGGGCAGATATCAGGCTCTCCTATGTCCACAGAGTGAAATGTTTGCAATTCCACCAATGGTAAATCAGATTAATGAATATCTTAAGAGATATACTGAGATTGGTAAGGTTATGGGAAAAGGTGAGGATATTCCTCAGGATATGATTGATTATGCTTCACAGCCAATGATCCCACAGAGAGCATTAGAGAAGCTTATGAACAATTACTGGGATGCAGTTACACCAGAGAATCCTCTTCCGGCTCCTAATTTAAGATAAGAGGCGGCTTATGAAAACATATTATATGTTTGGCGACTCGCTTATGCGCGGGGTTATGCCGGATGAAGCATGGAATTATCACAGTTCAGATGCAATCGGTTTTGAGAAAATGCAGGCACAATATAATATGAAGTTTTTAAATTTTGCAATGCCGACATTTACATCAGAGAGAGTAAAAATGTGGCTTACACAGATAATGTCAAGTCATCCGGTACCTGATGCTGCATTTCTTGAATGTGGTGGTAACGATTGCGACTATGACTGGAAGTCGATATGTGAGGGTAGATGTGACTATGAACACAGGCACAGAGTTGCCCCACAGGATTTTAAAAAGAATTATGAGGATATGATACATTTGTTGCAGGAAAAGGGAGTTGCAGTAACAGCAGTAATTGCACCTCCGATAGCTATTGAAGTGTATCTTTCACATCTGCTTAAAAGTGGAGTGGGTAAAGATATTATGTCAGAATATGTGAACTCAGTTCAACAGATGGAAGATGAGTTTGCTGAATATGGTGAAATAATGCGAACCGTTGCAAAGGTAAATAATTGTGAAATATTAAGTCTTCGTGAAAGTTTTCTTGCACTTAATGACATTAAGGAATATTATAGTAAAGATGGCATGCATCCGAATGAGGCGGGATATGCTATCATTCGTGATGATTTTACAAAATATTTTTCTTCGTGTGCACGGTGATACTCACATGCGAAGATTTTGCATAATTAGTGGGGATTATATAGAAAGATGAGGAAGAAGAATGTTTAATCTGCGTTTCAAATGTACTGTTATATCAAGCTGGTACATGGTGCTTCATGCTGTACCAAAGGCCAATAAGATGATTGCTAATAAAAGCAGTCATTCTGCAGAAGAACGGTTTGTATATGCCAAGTGGATTATTAACTACATGAGAAAGCATGCCAGAACAAGAACAAAGGTATATGGCAGAGAAAATATTCCAACTGACAGTAATTACATAATGTATCCTAATCATCAGGGTAAATACGATGCATTGGGAATTATTCTCGCACAGGAGAAACCGTGCGGTGTTCTGTGGGGAAAGAAGCAGGCAGAAAGACTTATGAGCCGTCAGGTCTGTGGTCTTATTGATGCAGTAGTTATTGATCTTGACAATAACCGCGATAAAGTAAGAGCAATTATGGATGTGACCAGGCAGGTTAAATCAGGAAGAAACTTCCTTATATTTCCAGAGGGCGGCTACACTGATAATAAGAATGAACTTCAGGAATTTCAGGCTGGCTGCTTTTCATGCAGTTTACAGACTAAGACGCCGATTGTTCCTGTAGCACTTTTTGATTCATATAAATCCATGAACAGCAATACATTTGAGAAAGTTGATACCCAGGTTCATTTTCTGAAACCTATTCTATATTCTGAGTATGGTGAACTTAAGAAAAAAGAAGTCGCCGAACTTGTTAAGAACAGAATTGCGGAAAGAATGGCTCAGATTAAGGCTGGCGAGATTAATGAGAGTTACGAATTGATTGGATAAATTATTGACATATACTATATACACTGATAATCTATTTAAGATTTACTTAATAATAAAGTGGTATGAGGAATATTATGTTGTTTGGTAATAAGAAAAAAAGTGCAAAGTACATAGTAGATGTACATTGTCATATTATGCCGAGAATAGATGATGGTTCCAGAAATATGACAGAAACTATTAAGATGCTCAAGATTGCAGAGTCAGAAGGAATAACACATATGATTGCTACTCCACATTTTAAAAGTGGACATCATAATGCTACTCCGCAGAAGATTAGTGAGCTTATAAATGCAGTTAACGATGCAGCATCTACGCTTAGAATTAATATGAATCTGTATCAGGGGAATGAAATATTGTACTTTGAGGATATGTGCAGTTATATTGATTCGGGAAAGATTAGCAGGATGAATGGTACTAATCATATTCTTGTTGAGTTCATGCCATCTGATCCATATCAGTATATAAGAAATTCAATCGATGAGATAATTGGTGAAGGATATTATCCAATTATTGCGCATATTGAGAGATATGCATGTATGGTTGCAGATATTGACAATATCAGGGAAATCAAGCATATGGGAGCACAGATTCAGGTTAATGCATCGAGTATAACAGGCAGTATGGGTAAGGACATCAAGAAATTTGTGCACAGACTTCTGAAAGAAGAGCTTGTCGATTATGTTGGAACGGACGCACACAGATGTGAGCACAGCAGAATACCTAAGATGAAGGAATGTACACAACTGCTCTATAAAAAATATGATGAAGCGTATGTAGACAGCATATTATATGGCAATGCATTTGACAGATTGTTAACTGATACTAATACGTTAAAGGAGAACAGATAATGGAACCAAGAAAAAGAACAGATAAGATTGAAGTTAATCTGGGTGATATATTCGGATTATTACTTCATAGAATGTGGATGATATTATTAGCGGGTTTTATATGTGGAGCTGTAGGATTCATATACAGTAACTTTTTCATAACACCGCAGTATCAGTCAACAACTAAGGTATATATTCTTAATAAGCAGAACAGTACTTCAGTTACATATAGTGATGTACAGCTTTCAACAACTTTGTCAAAGGATTACGAGCAGCTTGTTACAAGCCGTTATGTAATTGAAGGAGTTATCAAACAGTTAAGTCTCAATGAGAGTCTTGTTGGAAGAGTTTCGGCAGTTAATACTAATGATACACGAATTATTGCAATAACAGTTACGGATTCGAGTGCAGAGCAGGCACAGAAGATAGCTAATGCAGTAAGAGACCTTGCAGCAAAGCATATTACGCAGGTTATGGATATTGAAGCTGTTAATGTAGTAGATTCAGCTAATCTCCCTACAGCACCGGTTTCTCCATCAATTACAAAGTGGACATTTATGGGAATTGTTATTGGTATTATAGCATCAATGATAATTATTATTGTTAAATATCTGCTTGATGATACAATCAAAAGCTCAGAGGATATAGAGAAATATCTGGGTATTAGTACACTTGCGCTTATTCCTATGAATCGTGCTGAAGATGAGAATTCTGACAAAAGGAAGTCTTCAAACAATAATAATGGAAAAGTAATGAAGAGTCTGAATGATGCGAAGTCAAAGATTTTCAAATAATAATAGGAATGGAGGACCAGAGATGCAGGAGTTTTTAGTAAAGCAAAGCAATCTTGATTTCAGGACAAGAGAAGCTTTAAGATGTTAAGAACTAACATTGAATTTACAGGTGATAATAATAAAGTAATATTTATAACAAGCACTATGTCAGGTGAAGGAAAGAGTACTGTTGCATTCGAGCTTGCAATGTCATTTGCACAGAATGGAATGAACACATTACTTATAGATGCAGATACAAGAAAGTCTGTTATGAAAAACAGAGGAAAGAAAGGAAAGATTAAGTATGGACTTACACATTATCTTTCAGGCAAGAATCAGCTTAAAGATGTTATATGTATAAGCGATGTTCCTAATTTCTGCATGATATTTGCAGGACCTGTACCACCTAATCCAAGTGAACTTGTTGGTAATGAAAGATTTGCCCAGATGATAGAGGAGACAAAAAAGTACAGCTTGATATTGAGGAGACAAGAAATACATTTGATATGGTTATAATTGATACACCTCCAATAGGAAGTGTTGTGGATGCAGCTGTTATATCTAAGGTGTGTGACGGTGGAATTCTTGTAATAGGAGCTGGCGATATAAGCTATAAGTTTGCAAGAAAATCATTAGAGCAGCTTGAAAAGACAGGCTGTAAGATTCTTGGAAGCGTGCTTAATAAAGTTGATGTATCAGGCAGTTCTTATTATGGAAAGTACTATGGAAAATATTACGGCAGCTATTATGGTAATAGTGAAAACAATAACTGATGATAAAGGAGTGACACATTATATGTGCCACTCCTTTTTGTAAATATGTGGTAATTATTGATAAACCGAATATGGAAAATTTTACGATGCTATGATATTATAAGTATAATTTTTTATGTTCGATTTAACACCAGTGAAGGGGGAAATATGAGAAATAAGAAGGCTCGTCCGTCACGAAACCAGAATCCATATGGAACATGTTGGGCATTCTCATCAATAGGGCTTGCAGAATCAGATTTGATTACTAAAGGGCAGAGAGATTCAAGTGTAGACCTGAGTGAATTACAGCTTATACATTTTACATATAATTCAGTGACAGATCCACTTAGCGGAACAAAAGGTGACTATTCAAAGTATTACAATGATAATGCCAGTGATTCGTATCTTAACAAGGGTGGCAATTATGAGATGGCAGTCAGAAGACTCAGTCAGTGGTCAGGAGTTGTCAATGAATCAGATGTTCCATATAGCAATGCCAGCACAGTATATAATAACGGTCTTGATGAAAATATGCATATGGTTATGATGTGGCGCATCTGCAGAATGCTTATTTAATCAATGCAAAGAAACAGCCGGGGAACTTATTTCGATTACTTCTGGATGTCTTATGAAACATATTCGCTTCAGGATAATGTATGGGTATTTGATATGTCAGCAGATGATGGGCTGGATAACAATTACCAGCTTGACGGTGGTCTGTATACAGCAACTATAGGTTATTCTAAGGCAGCCAATGTTTTTCAGGTATCCAAGAAAGATGGCGTTGATTCAGAGACATTAAAGTCAGTATCTTTATCATGTACACAGACAGCTGATGTGGGATACACAATTGAAATATATACAGACATAACAGACACCGGTAATCCAGCAAGCGTAACTAAGCATGAAGAGGCAACTACAAGTGGAAGAACTACATATGCAGGAATATACACAATTCCTCTTGAACATGAAGTAATTCTTAATCCAGATACATATTATGCAGTTGTTGTGACCGTGGATAAGGGCGGTTTTGAAATTGAATATGGATATTCAGAAAGTACTAATCCAGGCGGCACAGATGAGAAGATGGTATGGGAGAATGCTGTAAGCTTTGATGATAATTGTGAGGGAAGCTATTATATAATGGCTATAATTTCGAAAAGTTTTATCTTAACTTTAGAATTAAAGCATTTACATCTAATAATGTTGAGTTAGGAGACAGATTAGAAGGTAATACTTTATGCATGGATGGAAAGATTGACATTAATTTTTATATGAATCTACCTGATAAGGTTGTCAATGATTCAGGTGCATATATGGAATTTACAATGCCAGATGGATGTGTGTCAAAGAAAATGTTATCTGATGCAAGAGTAACATCAGATGGATTGTATGTATTTTCATGTGGAATATCGCCAAAGCAGATGTCAGATGTAATAAGTGCAAGAATTATAAGTAATGGAATTAAAGGCAATATATATACATATTC
>ERZ780026.659-NODE-659-length-12664-cov-5.58506_pt1 | contig 12664 bp, 10 predicted proteins | sample MGYA00511861_ERZ780026 | MGnify/ENA primary metagenome ERZ780026 (study PRJEB29588, sample SAMEA1972002) | human gut metagenome | biome: human gut; feature: human-associated habitat; material: faeces | place: Denmark | collected 2008/2010 ...
GGCATCCCTGGCCGGAATAGACAAACTGCACCAAATCATCCAACAAACGTCCCGTACCGAATGACGAACCCGCCAACCCGTCATTGGAAATCATGGATGCCTCATCCACGATATACAAAGTATGAGTTGTCAAATTATCGTTCACCGAGAAATTACTTGTTTCATTAGAGAATGATTGCTGTCTATAAATTTTTTTATGAATTGTAAACGCCGGATGCCCCGCATAAGCAGAAAAAACTTTCGCCGCCCGTCCCGTCGGAGCCAGCAATATTGACTTTTGTTGCAACTGGTCCAATGTCCTGACCAAAGCGCCGACTAATGACGTTTTCCCCGTTCCGGCATAACCACGAAGCAGAAAAACCGCCTCGTTACAGGATGACAGCAAGAACTCCGACAAAGATTTTATTGCAATTTCCTGCTCCGAAGTTGGTTGATAAGGAAAATTTTCCTTAATTTGCCTTTCTAAATAGTTATTTATCATTTTTGTAACAGAAAAAAGTAAAGGGAACTATCGTTTTTAAATTAATTTCTTTTATTTTTGCGGTGCGAATATAACAACTAAAAAACATATTTATCATGAAAACAGTATTTAATGTCATTTTAGGCTTATGTGCTTTGGTGCTAATTTATATTTGTTACACCAGCATTATGGGTCCTATCAACTTTGAAAAAGCAAAGAAGCACAGAGACGCAGCCGTCATTGCACGTCTGATTGACATCCGTAAAGCACAATTGGAATATCGTACTTTACATGACCAGCAATATACTGCAAGCTTCGACTCTCTGATTGACTTTGTTAAAAACCAGAAACTTCCGTTCATCTTCAAGCAAGGAGAACTGAACGATAAGCAGCTGGAAGACGGTCTGACTGAAAAGAAAGCCATCAACATCATCAATAAGGCAAAGAAGACAGGTAACTATGCTGACGTCAAGAAATGGGGATTGGAAAACTTCAAACGTGACACCTTGTGGGTAGCCGTATTGGACACTATCTTCCCGAAGGGCTTCAACCCCGATTCAATGAGATATGTTCCCTTCGGAAACGGTGCACAGTTCGAAATGGCCATCAAGAACGATACAGCTAAATCCGGTGCTCCTTTCTGTCTGCTCGAAGTGAAGACTCCGTACGAAGTTTATTTGAACGGTCTGGATGCACAAGAAATTGCCAACATCAAGGACGTACAAACCAAACTTGGCAAGTACTGCGGTCTGATGATTGGTAGCTTGGAAACAGCTAACAACAACGCCGGTAACTGGGAATAATCCACCGACATACGTATGATAGAAACAACTGATTTTACAAAATCGGAACAATATACCTTATCCATCCGTCTCAGTACGGATGGATTTTCTTTTTCTATATTCAATCCTCTCGGCGACGGAGAGCTTTCTTTCCACGAACATGAGGTAGACACTTCTTTGTCCCTCACTGCCAATCTTAAACAAGCCTTCCGAGAAGTAGAATGGCTGAACCATTCTTTCCGTCGTGTCAATGTGCTCATGGCAAACAAGCGTTTTACGTTCATTCCGCTGGAGTTTTTCGAGGACGAGCAAACAGAGACCGTATTCTATCATAATCATCCCAAGCAAGACAATGAAGTTGTACAATACAACATCCTGCATAAAAACAACATAGTCGTACTGTTTGGCATGGACAAGAGCACCTGCTCCCTTTTGCGCGAGCAATATCCCGATATCCGTTTCTATTCGCAGGCAAGCCCGTTTATTGAGTATTTTGCAACCAAAAGTCGTTTAGGCAATTGCAGGAAAATGTACATACATCTGCGTAAAGAAGCCGTAGACATATATGCTTACGAACGCGGCCGGTTGATATTTGCCAATGCCTTTGCCTGTAAGGAGACCAACGACCGTATCTACTACATTCTCTATATATGGAAACAGCTCGGCATGGAGCAAGAACGTGACGAACTTCACCTCACAGGCGAACTGTCCGACAAGGAAGAGCTATTGCCCGAACTAAAAAAATTCATCCGGCAGGTATTCATCATGAATCCAGCCTATAATCTTGACCTACAAGCTATCAACCTATGCGAGTAATCAGCGGAATATACAAAAGAAGACGCTTTGACGTGCCTCACAGCTTCAAGGCACGCCCCACTACGGATTTTGCCAAAGAGAATCTATTCAATGTGTTATCCAACTACATAGACTTTGAAGAAGGCGTACGCGCCCTCGATTTGTTTGCCGGCACAGGAAGCATCAGTATTGAACTCGTATCCAGAGGTTGCGACCAAGTCATCAGCATAGAAAAAGACCGCGACCACTATGCTTTCATCTGCAAAATAATGCGTGAACTAAAGACCGACAAATGTCTGCCTGTCCGCGGTGATGTGTTCAAGTACATACGAGGTGGCCGCGAACAGTTCGATTTCATCTTTGCCGACCCGCCTTATGAATTAAAAGGACTTGAGACTCTACCTGATCTGATCTTTGAAAATAACCTCTTAAAAGAAGAAGGTTTATTTGTATTAGAACATGGGAAGACCAATAACTTTGAAAGCCATCCTCATTTTATAGAAAGAAGAGTGTATGGCAGTGTCAATTTCTCCTTTTTCCAATTTTCCAAGTTATAAAAGCGGAGCCAGCAGACGTACCACGCTTTCTGCCGCTTTATGATACCAAGGACGTTTCGCCCAATTTTTGGAGAATACCTGTACACATTCCCGTTGGTCTTGCAAGAATATTTCACGCATTTGGAGAGCAGTTTCCGTATCATATATAAATGCATTCACCTCAAAGTTATGCTCAAAGCTTCGGAAATCCACGTTTGTAGAGCCCACAGTAGACAATTCATCATCCGACACCATCAATTTGGAATGCAGGAAACCTTTTTTATAGAAATATACTTTCACTCCTGCCCGCAGTGCCTCTGCCAAATAAGAACAAGAGCCTAAATGCGTCAGTCTGTTATCCGCGCGATAAGGAAGCATCAAACGCACGTCCACCCCGGCTAAAGCAGCTGTTTGCATAGCGACAGCAACGGCTTCCGTAGGCAAGAAGTAAGGAGTTTGTATGTAGAAATATTTCTTCGCTCCCGTTATGGCCATACCAAGTCCCTGCATAATCTCTTTCCAAGGTCCTATCGGCTCACTTGTTACAATCTGCGCCAACGAAGTACCACAATTATCCACTTTCGGAAAATAACGGGCGGACGTAACTAATGTACGATCTACAAAATACCAGTCGAGCAAAAAGACAGTCTGCAAACCATGCACAGCCTTGCCTTCTAATAAAAGATGCGTATCACGCCAGATTCCCCAGGAAAAACCACGCATATAACGCTCTGCCAAATTCATACCGCCAATAAACCCGATGCGTCCGTCAATCACCACTATCTTACGGTGATTACGATAGTTCACTTTACTGGTAAACAAAGGGAAGCGCACTTTCAGAAAGCTACGCACCTCTACTCCTGCCTCACGCATCTGTTCGTAAAAGCGGTTAGGAACATGCCAACAACCCACATCATCGTAAATAACACGTACTTCTACTCCCTGCCTTGCCTTATCTATCAACACATCGCGCACCATACGTCCGATAGCATCATCCTCAAAAATATAGAACTCCATATGAATATGCTTCGTAGCATTCTGTAACTCACGCAGCAAAGCTTGAAACATGGAAAGCCCATGCGTATAGATTTCTACACGATTCCCGTCAAAAGGGAAAGCCTGATTTGTGTTGCGAAACAAAGAAATAAGACGGCTATAATTTACAGGAAGCGTGCACGAGTCCTGAGCAAGGTATTCAGCCATCGGTTTTTTCAACAGGCGGTTGTAGCTTTTCTTACCAATGACACGTACACGACGCTGACTACGACCGAAAAAGAAGTAAAGTACAAGCCCCACTAATGGCAAAAACATCAATATCAATATCCATGCCATCGTTTTTACCGGGTTACGGTTATCAAGAATGATAACCGTAATTGTTCCGATAATTGCGCCAAAATAGATTATATCAAATGCTACTGTAGCAACGAGGCCGGCTATGAAATTCCAATCAAACATACATCTGTCATAAAGAGCAAAACAAATGTATGAAAAATAGAGGAACTTTTGCGGCCTATTACATTGATTAACATTAGAACGGACGATGTCCTCTGCTAAATCCTCCCCGCTGCCCGCCAGGGCCACCAGGGCCTCGGCCCATACTTTCGCGTGCGGACTTGCTGCCGAAAATATTCAGACGATAAATAAAGTGCAACATACAATAACTGTTGACGCCATTATAGGAAGACACCGAACGGGCATCTGCTGTCAGCGAACGGCTGATATTACTCTGCTGTTTCAGAATATCGTACATTTCAAAACTTACGGTAGCCGCCCCTTTCAGGAAAGACTGCGAAAGTTGAGCATTCCAGATCAGCTCATTGCGGTTCATGCTGCTATCTGTATAACCGCGACGGCTTTGATTGGTGATATTAGTGGAAATCGTCATCTTCCAAGGCATCGTTATATTGGTTAAAGCGCCGTAAGAAAAAGTATAAGGTTCTTGATTGTTTTCCGGACGCAGCTTGCTGCGTTCAGCAGTATAAGAGATAGAACCATTCAGCCCGAATTCAAACCAATCATTACGATAAGCTCCATTCAACCGTTCACCCAATGTAAGTCCGGTAGTGGTATTCTTGTCATCTATTTTGGTATCATTATTGTACAAGAAAGACACATTATTGGTGTAATTGATATTAGAGAACGAGTTAATGGTAAATTTCTTATTCTTTAATGCTGTATTGAACCCGAACATACCGAAAGCGCTCCAGTTTCCATTAATATTCTTAGGAGTCGTAATTCTTCCACCGGTCTGTTCATTATATACCGTACTGTTACTGATACTATTCTGCGTAGCCGAGAAGTTGACATGCGTCACTATACCACGCTGCAATTCTGCATTATACGTATTGTAGAAGAGACGCATACTATGCGTAAATGCAGGCTTCAAACCCGGATTACCCACTCTGACATTCAACGGGTTTGAGTTGTCGACGATAGGTAACAAGTTCTCCATACTTGGCTGACTGCTACGTCCGCGATACATAAACTGCAGCTGGCTCACTTTGGAGAAACGATAACGAAAATCAATATTCGGAGCAAAGTTGAACACATTGCGTGTCGTATCAATCATATAATCACCACGTTTATAGGACAGTGTCGAATGTTGAGGTTGGAAAGACATTCCTGCACTCAGTTGATACTTCTCTCGAATGAAGCGCAACGATACGGACGCGTCATGATTATAATATCTGTACTCCGCGTACTTACCCAAACTATCCACCGGGTGTGTTTCATAACCGGGAGGCAGAGGCCCGTTGATGTCCCAATCGGGATAGCTCAACATATCAAACGTAGTTTTGTCACTCTCACTGTACTTATACTGAAACTGATAGCGGAACTGCAGGAAAGTAGCTCGCGCAATCGGTTCGCTGTATGTCAACTGAGCACTATAATTATAATTGTGTGTAGGAGTTGTGACATACTGGTTACGGTATAGTATGGAATCGCCTCCCAATATGCTCTGAATCTGGTAGTAACGCGTTTCAGACTGTGAATACTGGTCATTGTCGTTGTCACCATAGCTAAAGCGCCCACGAAAAGTAATGTTACGCCCCCGGTTATTCAACTTTCTATTCAGTTGCAAAGTAGCCTCCGTAGAGACGCTCTTGCTTTTGCTTAGAGAAGCATCATTTGTTGCATTGACACGAATATCCTCCAAAGGATCATCCGTCATCTGGTCAAAATTAAGAAAGTCGTTCGGATTGGTAACCAAGCTATACGGATCGGCATTGAATGTTCCGGACTCAGAACCGGAAGCATTATCAGTTTTTCCGTACGAAAAGTTCGGGCGGAAAATGATGTTTGTCATAGAGTCCGGTTTCCACTCCAAACGAAAATTAGCATTAAAGTTTATATTCTTGTTTCTATTGACAGAATTAGAGTTGGAATATGAATTTCCATTTTGCAGGAAACGTTCGGAAGAATTAGTACTGATAATATCCGCCCCTCTGTAATTATACCGGGCACTACCGCCAATATCCAGTTTGGACGTTTCCGCAGCAAAGTTAGCACCTAATGTTTTTGTTGCCACCAAACCATTATTCCTGCGCCAGCGCGGACCACCCCCACCACCGGAGAACCCCTGATCGTTAACGTTATTCGCCGAACCGATTAAGGAGAACTTGGTTTTATCCACAAAATGATTCACCATCATGCGGGCCATATAACGGTCTTCCGTACCATAAGCAAGATCTGCATTGCCGAACCATCCCCTGTTCATGCCCTTCTTCACAGTAAGGTCCAGCACTGTTTCTTCCTCACCGTCATCTATCCCGGTTATACGTGCCAGATCCGACTGTTTATCATAAGTTTTCAGTTTATCAATCATGTCGACAGGCAGATTTTTCAGGCCGGTCTTCACATCACCGCCAAAGAACTCCTTACCATCCACCATAATTTTCTTCAGTTCCTTACCGTTAATCTTCACATTACCATCATCATCAACTTCCGCTCCGGGAAGTTTTTTCACCAGTTCCTCCAGCATGGCACCTTCCGGCGTACGATAAGCAGTAGAGTTATACATCAACGTATCTTCCACCACCTGCACTTGCGGTGCTTCAGCAGTAACTACTGCTTCGGCAAGCATAATAGCATCCGTTTCGAGTGTCACTGTACCCACATTTTTATTGAGTACATTGGCGTAGAGATGTAAAGGAATAAACTTATTCTTAAAACCGATGTAGGAAACTTTCAAAACATACTTTCCGGCACTCACTTTGGGTAAAGTGAAGCGGCCATTTCCGGTAGTAGCAACACCGGCAGCATAAGCACTGTCCGGTAATGATAATAATTGAATAGTAGCTTGTACCGCTGGTTCGTTCGTATCCTCAACCACGCGGCCGGATACGGTAATGTTTTTTGTTTGTGAGAATACAGAGAATGTAGTTGCAAGCAACAACATCGCTCCGGTGATAAATATTTTCATGCCCTGTCTTCTAAATAATCAACAATGTTTATTTGTTACTGCTTCATTTGACAAACTTACGGGCAAAAGGTTTAACGCCTTACAGATTGATTTTACTTAATTATCGATTATTTCGTTTAAACAACCGATCAACAGTCGCTTTTTTTATACCAAATTCAAGGCAAAGAACATTCATTATCAGGAATATCAGGAAAGAAGAAGAGTCTACGGACAAGAGATCACCTTGTGCCACCCGATAAAGCATGCCGCCAAAAATAAAAAGTACAGTCAGGAATATCGCATTCCTTGTGGCCTTATTTCGTATTTCTTCCACTTCTTTACATTCTCCTTTTGTCAAAGCGAATATTATCATCAATGCTCCCAACATCATCAGAAGTTTGGAACATTCTTTATAAAACAACAAATTAGCATCCGTTACTTTGCCCATCATCATCATTAAGAACGGAAGGAACAAGGCTAACGCAATTACAAAATATCCAAGCGGGCGACAGTACACAGGAAGTAAAGCTTTCATTTTCTTAATTACAAATTACAGACTACAAATTACCAAATAGCGGAATGCAGATAGAGAAGTATCTTACAAATCCATGTATTTTTGGAGACAAAGATAACGTTTTATTGTTGAAAGAACTATCTTTGTAGCACAATAAATAAAGGGAGTCCTCTTCCCTTTAGTAATTTGTAACTTATAATTTGTAATTGACCAAATGAGTAAACTAGAAGTAATTCTTTGTGAGAGTCTGGAAAACAGCCTGGCAGAAGCCATCGAAAAGTGTCCTCATGACAGGCTTTTTATCCTTACCGACGAACATACCCACCGTCTTTGCTTGCCACAGCTGCAAAATATTCCTGCAATACAGGATGCAACTGAAATCATTATCGGTGCAGAAGATGTACACAAAAATCTGGAAACTCTGGCTTCCGTATGGCAAGCCCTAAGCGAACAGGGAGCCACCCGCCATTCACTGTTAATAAATTTGGGTGGAGGCATGGTGACCGACCTCGGCGGTTTTGCCGCCGCCACCTTCAAGCGTGGAATAGCGTATATCAATATCCCCACTACCCTACTTTCCATGGTAGACGCCTCAGTAGGCGGAAAAACAGGCATAAACTTCAATGGACTGAAAAATGAGATCGGCGTCTTTGCTCCTGCCTCCAGTGTGCTGTTGGAAACAGAGTTTCTACGCAGCCTCGATGCTCATAATTTCTTCTCCGGCTATGCAGAAATGCTGAAGCATGGTCTCATCAGTACTCCCGAACACCTCACAGAATTATTATCTTTCGATACGGAACAAATAGATTATGCCGCCCTCAAAGCAATGGTCGGCCGTTCTGTTCAAGTGAAAGAGAATATTGTAGAACAAGACCCCAAAGAACATGGCATACGCAAGGCACTTAACCTCGGTCATACCATAGGACATGCTTTTGAGAGCCTTGCTTTAGCAGAGAATCGTCCGGTGCTACATGGCTATGCTGTAGCCTGGGGAATTGTATGTGAGCTTTACCTCTCACACATAAAAACAGGCTTTCCAAAAGAGAAAATGCGCCAGACCATTCAATTTATCAAAGAGAATTACGGAGCCTTTGCCTTCAACTGTAAACAATACGACCGTCTCTACGAACTAATGCTGCACGACAAGAAAAATACTGCCGGCATCATCAACTTTACTCTGCTCAAAGAAGTAGGCGATATATGTCTGAACCAAACAGCAGATAAGGAAACTATTTTTGAAGTATTAGACTTTTATCGGGAATGTATGGGTATATAAGTACCTTGATTAGTGTAAAGAGTATAAAGAAGTTGCAAAATAAAGAAACAAAAAACCACAGAAATATTTGCTATTTAAAAATAAAGCACTACTTTTGCATCCGCAATTCGGGGTGTAGCTCAGCCCGGTTAGAGTACGCGTCTGGGGGGCGTGTGGTCGCTGGTTCGAATCCAGTCACCCCGACTGGTAAAAAGGCATTGATAATCTGATGATTGTTGATGCTTTTTTCTTTTTAGGCGGTTCTCGGAACTGTGGCGGTTGACGTGACGGTTGACGCGTAAAAGTCAACCAAGAAGTCAACCGTAATTTTAATGAAAGCATCAATTTCTGTAATCTGTTACAAGCATAAAGTGCTTGCAAATGGAGAATCACCGTTAATGGTAAGAATAGCTAAAGACGGGAAACGTACCATGAGGAGTTTGGGCATATCTGTGAATCCTCAACATTGGGACTTTGACAAGAATCAACCTAAATCGAATTGTCCTAATAGAAATCAAATCAAGCAGATTATTCTAAGAACAGAAATGGAATACCAATCTAAAGTGCTTGATAAGGAAATCAAGAATGAAGAATTTACTACATTGTCCTTAATTGATGGGCAGAAAGAAGAAATCAAAGCCCAAACTGTGGAAGAATTCTACCTGTCTTTAATAGAAGAACTGAAAGAGAATGGTAAGGTAGGAACAAGCTATGCTTATCTCAATTCGTACAGAACACTAAAGAATTTCAATAAAGGAAAGAAGTTAAATTACACCTTTAGCTACATTGATGTAGAGTTTTGCAAGAAGTTTGAAAAGTGGATGCGCAGTAAAGGTAACAATGATGTTACTCTCAGCTATCAATTCAGAACGCTAAGAGCTGCATTCAACAAAGCCATTGAAGCTAAAGTTGTCAGCAGAGATAAAAATCCATTCATAGAATACAAACTAAGTCGCTTCAATACCAAGACAGCTAAGAGGGCATTATCTAAAGATGATATTCTTAAAATCATAGACGCAGATTGTAGCCATGCAACTGAGATACGGCAGTTTACACAGGATATATTTACGTTCTCTTATTTATGTGGTGGAATCTCCTTTGTTGATATAGCTCACCTAACAGGGACAAATATAGTGGAGGACAGGCTGCTCTATCAAAGGCAAAAGACACATGGAAGCATAAACTTAATGTTGACAGATAGAGCTAAACAGATTATTCTGAAATATGATAACTATCAACATCAAGCAGGCTATCTGTTCCCCATACTTCATAATAAGCGTCATGTTACACCTATGCAGCAGAATAATAGAGTACATAAAATCTGCCATCAGATTAACACTGAATTAAGAACATTTGCAAAGGAGTTAGGCATTACAGCAGAAGTTACTACCTACGTTGCGCGCCACTCATTTGCAACCATATTAAAGAAGTCTGGAGTAAATATAGGAATTATATCACAAGCATTAGGACACCAAGACATCAAGACCACCCAAATATATTTAAGCCAATTTGATAATGAACAGGTAGATGATGCCATGAAGAATTTACTCTAAGCCAATAATTCCTCACTTGTAGCAATACAGGTGGGGATTATTTTTTAACTTTGTGCAGAATTGAAGCAGGAAGTACTTATGGAAGATAACCAGAACATAGAAGAACAGATTTTTCTCCCTAAGATGGATAGAGAATTGTTAGCTGAATTAGCTGAAATGGAGCAAAGCATGGAAGATGATTTCAAGCGTGAATATCAGCAGAAAGATGTTGCATCTATTCTTGACAGCATAGAATATATCAGAATCTACTGCAGGAACTTCCCACTATTTAATGGGGACGACTACCAGCCACTTCAAGCACCATTCGCATACTATCGTAGTCGCAATACATATTTAAAGGAGCTACCATTTACAGAAGATGAGTTCTATAATTTCACACTGATACAAGAGGCTATCAACAAATTGGAGTTACAACCCCAACCAACCTTTGAGTTCATTGCATTCTTATACCACATCATCAAAGTGTGGAGCGAGAACCAAATAACCACAGGGATTAACAGGGTAAACAACATTCTCTCCATCTTAGAGGAACAGCCCAATGCCAAACTAAAAATGAATATCAAAGTAAATGGCAAGAACTTCGAGTTCGAGAACTCCCTATTCATTCACTCTATGCTTGAATTTTATTCTTCCCATGAACAGGTTTCACACTATCTTGTGGAGCGAGAGAATAAAAGAATACGAGAGCGCACTATCCAATATTCTTTGGTCAAGACATTGCTGGATTATCTTCCCATCAAAGTAAAGAAGCCAGAGGAAGTAAAATTTGTACAAGCAGAAAGAGACTTAGCCCTATGCACCTTATATCTCTGCAAATTGCTCATGGGAGACCCTGCATATGTCTGCACTAAAGACAATAACATTACATTCGACAGCTTGATGAGAGCTTTCAAAGACTTCAATATTACGCTCAATCTAATGCTAACTTAATGATATTCAGTAGAGAAACTTTAGATTAATAAAACTTACTCTTACATACCCTATTTAAGAGATATATCTTTGCACCGCTTTCAGAAAGCTGGCAGGCACGTTGCCACAGATTAATCACTGAAAGATTAAAATATATGAAGAATTTATTATTTATTGAAGGTAATCGTACTGAAATTGACAAAGCTAATGTTGTAGAATCTTACAACAAGATTAAGGCATACGGTTTCATTGAAACCATGCCCATTGAATACTTCCCCATGCAGGAAGTCAAGGACAAGTTAGGTGACAGGGTACTTTACAAACCTACCCTCATTCGTAAGAGTGGACAGGGAGAAGCGACCATCAGCAACTTTGATATTAAATTGATTCCTGTGCCATCAGAAGAATACGATAACTATGACGGGGTTTGTGAGGATGGTCAGCACAGAACCATAGCAATGATGTTTAGTGACCTTAAAAATGAAGTAGCCACCTACAAAGAAGTAAAACTTCCTCGTGAAGATATGGATATACTGACTTACATATCCATGCGCAACAATGGCAGAAAGTGGACGAATAATGATTTCTATGCTTCAAGCATTACTACAGGAAACACTTATGCAGATTATATCCTCAATAAGAGAAAAGAGAAAGAATATTCCAAAATAGTTCCTGCATTCCTGTTCAGCATCTATACTCTTGGCACAGCAACTCTTACAGCTTCACAGATTAAATCCTTGCAACAAGGCTACAAGAAACTCTCTGATTATGGAAAGGTGCAAATCAACAAAGACACCCAGAGCAGAGGAGACAAGATTTTGAAAGCAGTTAAAACGACTAAATTCTTGACCTCAGACAGATTGACAGGTCGTTTTGGAGCAGGAATAAAGGCTTTCTACACAGATTGTAATGACATAAACAAGGTGATAAAAACCATTAACCTCATCAATAATGATACTTGGGAGAAATACTTCACCCCTGCTTCTGGTCAGAGCATGGAAGCCAAATCTTACAAGGAAGCTTTGGCTAAATTGGCAGGACAAGTAAAGGAATGACCTTTTAGACAGCCCATGTGACAGGTGGGCTTCTCTACTCCAAATTCTTAGACATTCTAAATAGCCTAAAGTCTGATTACTAAATGTGTGGTCTTATCATTAGTTCCCCACTCATGGAATTATTATCTTTACAGTACCATAGACAGATAATCCTACCACACAGATTGACGGACTTACAAACTATTCAGAATATCTAAAATGGAAGAATTTACTTATGAACAGATAAGGGTTAAGGCTCTTAAACAGGGAGTAAAAGATAACAAGGTTCACATTGGATTGTGGGCTAATCTTAATAACTATTTAAAGACAAGGAGAAAGAAAAATGGAAAGGTTACTACCTATTATATATCATTGCAGAAACTATCTTATTAATTTACTAATATTTAAACTGACATGATAATTC
>ERZ780026.672-NODE-672-length-12367-cov-7.08983_pt1 | contig 12367 bp, 6 predicted proteins | sample MGYA00511861_ERZ780026 | MGnify/ENA primary metagenome ERZ780026 (study PRJEB29588, sample SAMEA1972002) | human gut metagenome | biome: human gut; feature: human-associated habitat; material: faeces | place: Denmark | collected 2008/2010 ...
GAGTTTATCTCCATCACGCAGTCCATAGGGTCTTCCTTCTGGCGCAGCATGTTCTTCAGCTCGAGGTCTTCGATGGCAGAGATAGCCTTCGAGTAGTCGTCGTCTACCTCCTCTTCGGTTACGAGTTCGTCTTTATGGAACTCGAAGGCGAGCTGCAGCTCGTCGGCGAGCTGGCGCACATGGGCGTAGCCCTTTATCCAGCGCTCCAGCGTCTTCACCTTCTTCATCTGCTCCTCGGCGCGCTTAGGGTCTTCCCAGAAGTCGGGCGCCTGCGTGCGGAGCTGTTCTTCTTCAAATTCTACTTTCTTCTGGTCGATATTAAGATAGCGCTTGAGGGCATCTGCACGCTCAAGCACATCCTTCAGTTGGTCGGAAGTGATCATCTATATTTCTATAATTAGAAAGGTTGAGGTGTTGTGATGTTGAGGTGTTGACATTTGTCACCATATCAACATCACAACACATCAACTTTATTCTTCGTACATCTTATCAATTTCGTTCTTGTAGTTCTTGTACACCACCGGTCGGCGTATCTTCAGCGTATTGGTGAGTTCGCCCGACTCCATCGAGAAGTGGTGCGGAATGAGCGTGATGCGCTTCACCTGCTCGTAGTGGGCGAGCTGCTGCTGCAGAGTCTTGACACGGTCAAGAATCATCTTGTTCACTTTCGGGTTGGCGCAGAGGTCTTCGCGCGAGCAGAACTCGATGCCGTGCTCTTTAGCCCAGTCTTCTACGAGGCGGAACTCGGGCACGATGAGCGCCGAGACGAACTTGCGCTCGTTGGCGATGACTGCCACCTGGTCGATATACTTGTCGACGAGGATGAGCGACTCTACGAGCTGCGGCGCGATATACTTGCCGTTGGAGGTCTTGAAGAGGTCTTTGATGCGGTCGGTAAGGAAGAGTTCGCCGTCCTTTATATAGCCAGCGTCGCCGGTGCGGAAGAAGCCGTCCTCGGTGAACGCATCCTTGTTGGCTGCGTCGCGGTGATAATAGCCCTTTGTGATGGTCGGACCCTTGAGCAGCACTTCGTCGTCGTCGCCGATCTTCACCTCAATGCCACCGATAGGACGTCCTACGGAGCCTATAGTGCAAGGCTTGTTGTCGCGGTCGCAAGATACTGTAGCGAGACTCTCTGTCAAGCCGTAGCCTACAACCATGTTGATGCCGACGGAGTGAACAAAGCGCTCCACTTCGGGCGACACGCGGGCGCCGGCTGTCGGGAAGAGGTTGCTGTTCTCCAAGCCAATCTGCTTGCGCACGAGGCTGAGTATCATCTTGTCGAGGAGTTTGTACTCCATAGCGAGCCAGGGCGAAGGACACTTGCAGCGCATCTTGCATTCTACATTGTAGCGGCGTCCCACTTCGAGCGCATGGCGGAACATCTTCTGCTGAAACGAGCTCGAGCGTTCAATCTTCTCCTTCACTGCCTGATATACCTTCTCCCAGAAACGGGGCACGGAAGACATACATGTAGGATGGGTCTCGCGCATCGACTGCTGTATCTCGTGCGGGTCGGTATTAATAATAATGTGTGCTCCCTCTGAGAAGCCCAGGTATGAGAAGCCACGCTCAAAGATGTGCGTGACGGGGAGGAACTGTATAATGCGGTCGTTCTCGCCGACTTTCACCACGGCATCGTTGGCTGCGAGCGCAGCGTCGTACTGACCGTAGGTGAGCATTACGCCCTTCGAGTCGCCGGTGGTGCCGGATGTGTAGAGTATGTTGCAGAGGTCGTCCATAGACGCCTCCTTATAGAGCTGCTCTACCTCCGACTGGCGCGGCAGTCCTTCGCCGTGCTTCAGGAAGTCGTCAAAGTATAGCGCTGCGGGGTCGTGCGTAGAAATGCGCACCGAGCGGTCGAACACGATGATGCGCTCGAGCGTGTTGCAGAGCGCAAAGATGCGGTGCGCCTTGTCGTACTGCTCCTGCTCGCCTACAAAGATGAAGCGCACCTGAGCGTCGTTAATCATATATTGTATCTGCTGCTCGGATGCTGTAGCATAGAACGGGATAGATACAAGCTTCACGCCATAGGCGCCAAAGTCGGTAACGAGATACTGAAGACAGTTCTGCGAGAACACAGCTATCTTGTCGTGGGGCTTCGCACCGAGATTGAGAAGGGCGTTGCTCGCCTGCTTCACCAACTGCGAGAAGCGGTTGTAACTGATCTTCTTCCATACTGAAGAGCCAAAGTCTTTATAGGTGAATGCAGCGCGTTCGCCATACTTTGCCGCCAACTTATGGGCGATTACCGAGAGATGACATCTTGTTTGCATAAGCTTTGTTTTAGCAAGACTGCAGCGTGCAGCCTATATGATTATGCAAAAATACGCTAAAAATAGGAAAGAACAAAAAAAACGATAATATATTTTTCGCAAAACAAGAAACGCCGTAAGGTAATACGGAAGAATGTAGCGGAAATATCGAATAATAAATAAAAAAAGCGAATGCTTCGTCAGCCGCCAGCTGACCAAACATTCGCTTTATATTATAATGTATAGAACCTGCTTACTTAACGATCTTCTTGCCGTTAACGATGTAGAGACCCTTGCCGAGCTTCGAAACATCGTTGCCGAGATAGCGTCCGTCGATAGAGTAAACGCCTGTAACAGCCGGCTGGTTGTTCATCTCAACGTTCTCTATGCCAGTAGTACCGGGATCGGTTACGAATACTTGGTCGAGGAAGTAGCGCAACTCGCCCTGGAAGGTGAGCTTCATCTTGCCGTTACCCTTGATAGTGGTAGAGAAGTCGCCCCATGCGCCTGCTGGCATAGTAAACTCGCTATTAGCGAGCGAGCCGTTGCTTGCAGACACTTTGAGTGTTGTGCCACTACCGTCGTTCCATGCAGCAGCACGGAAAGTGAGTTTCGCCTCGCCGTTGAGTGTAAACTCAGGTGTTGTAACCTTTGAGTCGCTGCCACCGTTCTTTCCGACACGCAGACACTGGCTGCCACCACGCAGATACTCGCCAGACCAACCAGGTACGTCCGTTGTCAAAGTGCCAGTTGCAAAGTTTGCATCCAACTTGCTGCTCGGCTTGAACTTGCCGTCGTTGCCACCCGTACCAAGCGACTGATCGAATGTCTCGTACAGCACGTAGCCATCAACTACGCCAGTACCGAGATTATGGTTGGTAAAGGTGAATGATGCCAATCCGCCTGTTACGTTCATCTTAGTGAGCGAGATATTCATAACCTTCGAACCAGAAGCATTCTCTGTGTTTGCAACGTCTGCAGGTTGTGTGGCGTTGGTGAGCTGACGATAGTTATCTCTTGTACCGAACACGTCGCCAGCCTCCGTCGTAGAAGTCTTCTTGTTGTCGGCAGGGATGATAGTGATACGCTCAATGTCGTTTATACCCTTGTGGAAGGTGTTAGGCATGTTGTAGTCCCAAACGGTCTTGTCGTAAGTGATGTGGTTTACGAGGATGCCGCCTGCAGCGATATACTTGTCCCAACCCTTACGCTGACGGTTCTCGATAAGATAATACTCGTCTTTGTTCTCCGGGTGGTAGAAGATATAAGCGTCGCCACCGTCTGCTATGGTCTTGATGTCTGAGTAAGAGGCGTTCTCAGTAAGCTCGATAGGGTTGATCCAGCCTGCTACCATCTTCTCGTATGCTGTGTAGCCAGCCGGGCAGTATGTGTCGCCGTTGTAACTACCAGAGCACATGAGGTCCCATGTACCCATACCGTAGTTGCCGCCGTATTCGATGTCGTAAACATCGGGGTAGCCCATACAGTGAGAGAACTCGTGGCAGATTGTGCCGATACCTGCGAGCTTGTTGCCACCATTCACCTCGTTAGAGCAAGCATAGATAAAAACGCGCTTGTTGCCGTAGCGTGGTTTCGTAGGCAGCTGCGACTTGTGCGGCCAGATTGTCTCTGCGCCGCCGCCGGTAGCTTCGCCTTCGCCAGCATATACGACGTAAACCATCTCTACGAAGCCGTCGTCATCCCAGTCGTACGGAGAGAAGTCGAGACCGTCTGCGTGAGCCTGGCCACAGGCTCCGGTGATCATGCCCTCGGCGTTCTTGTCGTAAAGACGGTTGCCCTGATTGTCGGTGACGTTCTCGCCGTAGCTCTTCACCGAACCGAGTGTGTACGGACCTACAACGTCGAATGTGATATTGAACTGGCCGCCGCTCTGTGCGCTGAAGTAATCGGAAACGCTACCCATGAAACCGTTCTCGCTGAAGCCCTTTTCATTGGCAACACGTGTGTAGAACGCTTTTGGGTCTGCCATAGAGAACTTCTTGTCGGAGAACTGAGCGAGGATGATAAGGCAACGCTTGTCGCCCTTGTACTCCATCTTCTTGGCGTTTGACTTAACGCGGCGCATATCGCCAGCCACGTTGCCCGCCTTTGTGCGGAGTTCCTTGTTGATCTGACGCAGCTGATCCATGTCAGCTACACGAAGTCTGTTCTGTGCATCCACTGTATAGCGGTTGCCTGAAGCGTCCTGCCAGAAGCTCATGAACTCATCGCCACGCAACTCCACCTTCACCTCAGTGCCGTTCGGGAGCTGCATAGTGCGCCAGATGCCACGCTTCGCAGGGATGGCGTTAGCAACGAGTGTTGTTGCGAGAGCCAAAGCCATTGTAAAGATTTTTCTTTTCATTCTTGTATTTGTAGATTTTCTGTTTTAGATGAAACTGATGATGCAGAAGCTGTTCTTTATCATCAAACTTAAAAAAGTGCAGAAAAGGAGAGCGGTGCTTCTATGGTTGAAGCACCCTACCCTCCTTTAATTTAGTATGAATTTGGATGTAACGTTGTTACTCCTTTGTCAATACGATATCAGACATTGTTTCTATCAGCGAAAGTCCACCGGTGTCAGGATTAGTAAATATAAATCCAATAGTTGCACCTGACTCAAACTTGATAGTCTCGAAGTCGTCCTGCACCTCACCTTCAACCGGTGACTGTGAAATATTATTACCTTCAAGGCGACCCAACAGGATATCAACTGGCTTAGAAATGCCTTGAAGTTCAAGACCCGTATACCAGTTATACTTCATAAAGTTAGTGAATGAAACATAGCAAGTATTATTGGCACTATCGTAGTTGAATGAGAGCTGAGCCTTAGACTTTTCGAGAAGTATATCCTCAACATAGAGAAGCTTGTTGTAGATGTATTCTGAAGGATCGTCAGCACCGGTGATAGTCACCTTCTGGGTTTGCACAGCGCCAGCATAATCTTTGTATGTCATCGTCCATGTACCCTGGAGACGATCATACGGCTCATGGTCGTTGTCGCGAATTTCAACAGTAGTGGTCTTTGCAGCTTCGTTAAGCTTGGCGTGTTCTACCTTTACGATAGTCACCTCGAATGTACGCGGATCGTTGATTTCTTCATTGTCAACCATCTCGAGCTCTACATAGCCTTCCGAACCAGTGATGTTGATTTTCTTGGTTGTTACGTAATAGTGAGTATTCTCAACAGCAGGATTGCTGCCTACCTCTCTTGTCTCTACGGTAACGCTAACCATACCGTTTGTTGGGCCCTCCACCTTGATAGGCAGAGAAACGATGCCAGCACTCTCTCTCGGAGAGATAGTTGCTGTACCCATGCTTACTGTTACATCAGCTGCCGAGTTCTTCTTTACATCGTCGTCAGAGCAGGCACCCAAGAAGAGAACTGCTACTAAAAGCGATAATAATTTAATGTATTTCATATTGAAACTATTCTATATTGTTTATAAATGCAAATTAATAGCCTGGGTTCTGCTGACCCTCCAACTGTGGGTTAGATTCGATCTCGTCCTTCGGGATAGGCCATGTGAAGCGGTTATCGCCAGCCTCGTACTTCAGGTTCTTGCCGACATTGAACATAACACCGTTGATCTTATCGAGTTCGGGATCGCCAACCTCGAAGTTAGAGATGCGCTGGAAGCCCTCGTTTGTACGACGGAGGTCTGACCAAAGCATACCTTCACCGATGAACTCACGCTTACGCTGTAACAGAGTCTGCTTGATGAGCTCATTTGCAGAGTAGGTCTTGTCCTTATAACCAGTGTAGCGCTTCTTGCAGAAGTCGTTGAGGTATTGGTTAGCCTGCGAGAGTTTGTCGCCACCAAGACGTGCACCTGCCTCAGCAGCTATGAGGTACATCTCTGAAGTGCGGAACACCTTTGTCTTGTTTACGAACTCGTTCTTCGTAGTATTGATTGAGGCGTTGCCCGGATACTTGCAGAATATGTAAGCCTTGTATGACTGGCCCTCAATCAGGAAGTCAGAGTACTGAGTAAACCAAGCATCGTAACGGATGTCACCCTCGTTATCGTCCCCAGCGAACATCATAAGAGTGCCATAGTTAGGAATGTAGTAAGGATCAGACTCGTCTTCCTTCTGGAAAATGCCACCGTTTGAACCACCCTTCTCTGTGTCTGACATGAACGGCTGGAAGATAATCTCCGAGCCAGTATCGTTCTTCCACATCTTTGTGAACGCAGAGCGCAGAACGAGCTTGTACTTGTTGCTTGTGATGATAGATGTAGCCTTGTCCCATGCTGTCTGGTAGTCACCCTTCACGAGTGCTACACGTGCCTGCATCGCAGCTACAGCGTAAGAGGTGAGATAAGCTGTCTTATCTGTCTCGTACTGCTCTGTGAACTTATCCGTATAGCCCGACTCCTCATACGCCTTGAGTGCGTCGTAAGCAGCCTGGAGGTCAGATTCGATGAGAGCGTATACCTCAGCGAGTGTCGCACGTCCAGGAAACTTTGTTACATCACCCGTAGGACTATATGTCTTAACGAGAGGCACACCTGAGTGCGCTGCGTTCGGGTCGGTCTGGGTGTACGGCTTGCTGTAGTGCTCAACGAGGTTGAAGTAGCCGAAGGCACGTGTGAACAGAGCCTCGCCCTCGTAGCGTGCGAAAGCCACCTTCTGCTCGTCTGTGTAGGCAGACGATGCCCTAAGACCTTCAGCCTTGCCGATGAGCGCGTTAGCGTTAGAAATCATAACGTAGTTGCCCGACCAGTAGCCAGTTACATTTTCGTTGGTAGGATAAATCTGACCGTAAGAGAAATCGCTAAGGTTGTTACCGTTGCTGATAAGACCATTGAAACCGTCGAGCTGGATATCTGTGAGATAGACGAATGCACCAGAGGTTACAGAGCGCAAATTGGTGTAAAGCGTATTGCGGAACTTGCGCAGGTCCTGAGAGTTCTGGATGGCAGTCTCCTCTTCAAGAGAGCCAACCGGCTTCAGATCCATATCGCAGGAAGAGAAGGCCATGGCTCCCAGCAGCATCATTGAAATATATAACTTTTTCATTTTATTTCCTGATTAAGTGTTAATATTAGAAAGAAATCTCAGCACCGAATACAAACTGGCGTGTGTTCGGGTAGTTGAACTGCACGAGGTTCTGATCCGGCTCCGGGTCGTAACCCTCGAACGGAGTAATGGTGAAGAGGTTGCGTGCGATACCGAATACCTTCACGCCCTTGATGTAGCGAGTAGCCTGCATCCATTTCTTCGGGAACTCGTACTGGATCGAAAGAGTCTTCATGCGGAGGAACGAAGCGTTCTGAAGCATCTGGTCGGTGAACTGCACATCGTACTTAGCACCCGGGATATCTGTTATCTGACCTGGAGTTGTCCAGATGTTGAGCATCTCTACGCGCTGGTTCCAACCGGTAGCGAGCTGCGGGTTAGCGATGAAGTAGTCGTCGTTGATCATCATGTACTTACCTGCTACCCAAGCGAAGTCGGCGATGAGCGAAACGTTCTTGTAACGGAAGTTGGTACCGAAACCGCCTGTCCAAGGAGCATAGCGCTTCTTGCCAAGGAATACGGCGTCGCGTTCCTCGTTGAACTTCTTTGTCTTGTTGCCGTCCTTGTCGTAGTAGAGCGGAGCACCGGTCATCGGGTCAACGCCTGCGAAGCGTACCTGGTAGAACTCACCGTAAGCGTGGCCTACAGCCATCTTCAGACCTGTGTTAGCGAGGACGTACTCGTCGCGGCCCTGGAAGAGCTCTGTGATTTCGTTCTTGTTGTAGCCAACGTTAGCCTTGAAGCTCCAGTAGAAGTCCTTTGTCTTGAGAATGTCTACGTCTACGTTTGCTTCGACACCGGTGTTGGTCATTGCTGCCACGTTACCGATACCTGATGAGAAACCAGTAGTCATTGAGTAAGGAATCGACATGAGCATGTCGGTCGACTTGTTGCGATAGAAGTCTACCTGGAAGTGAGCGCGGTCGAAGATAGAGAAGTTAAGACCTACGTTCCACTTTGCTGTTGTCTCCCATGTAAGATCCGGGTTGCTCATCGATGCGATGCCGAGAGAACTCTCACCATTGTAGAGACCGCCAACACCGTAGGTACCGAGGTAGCTGTATGAACCTGTACCAGAGTCGTTACCGGTTGTACCGTAGTTAACGCTGAGCGAGAGGTCGTTCAACCACTCTACATCCTTCAGGAAGTCTTCCTTCTTGAGATCCCACTTAGCACCTGCTGACCAGAATGTACCCCAACGGTGGCCGGGAGCGAACTTAGAGCTACCGTCGCGACGAATAGAACCAGTCACGTAGTACTTCTCCTTGTAGTTATACTCAGCGTTAGCGAAGAGTGAGTTGGCTACTTCCTCGCCGAATGAGTCGCCAAGGTCGCCCGGTGTAACGGTTGTACCATGAGGGAGGAGGAGAAGGCGTGGGTCGGTTTGACCCTCTGAGTAAGCGCTGAGACCGCGTGAACGCTCGATACGAGTCTCCTCACCGAGGAGGATGCCTACGTAGTGGTCGCCAAACTGCTTGCGCCACTCTGCTGTGTGCGAGAGTGTGAACTGATAGTAGCGGCTTGTAGAAGCCGAAACGTTACCCTTCATCGCATCAATCTTGTTGCCCATGCCGTCTACGAATGCGTCGTACGGGCTGAACGAACCGTGGTTCATGCTCTCAAGACCGTTTATCGACTGCAATGCCTGGAATGTGAGACCCTCAAGCGGAGTGAATGTCTCGGTGACGCTGGTATTGAGAGTGAGCTTGTTGCGATAGTAGTTGCGGTGAGCGTTGTACCACCAAGGCATCACCATGCCTGAGTACTTAAGACCGATAGCACGATCGCCCTTGATCATCTTGCCATTCTCGTCGATGGTGTACTGATAAGGAGTATCGAAAGGCATTGCCTTACGTGCGAACACGAGCGGGTTGGCATGGTAGATACCACTTGCGCCCCACTCTGCATTCTGCGAGTAGCGCTGCACACCGAGGTTTGTTGTGAAACCAATCTTGAGGAATCGGTTCAGGCGTGCGTTGATGCGTGCGTTAAGAGTGTTACGGTGCATCTTAGACATCTCGATAAGACCGTCCTGCTTGTGGTGGTTGAACGAAATGTAGTAGTTTACGGTCTGACCACCGCCCTGCATTGTAGCATTAACGTCGAGTGTTGGAGCAGCGTTGTCGATCATCTCGTCGCGCCAGTTGGTGTTGATGTTATACTTGTCAACGAGTGTGCGAACCTCGTCTGACACGGGCTGGCCGATGAGGTCGCGGAACTTGACATACTGCTTAGAGTTCATCATCTCTACGCCGTCGCTTGTAGGACCAGCGATACCGTACTGAGCTCTAACGCTAAGGCTTACCTGCTCGCTGTACTTACCCTGCTTGCTGGTGAGCACGATAACGCCGTTGGCAGCACGCGCACCGTAGATAGCTGTAGAAGCAGCGTCCTTGAGCACTGTGATGCTCTCGATGTCAGCCGGGTTGAGTGTTGCGTAGAACGCAGCGTCAATCGGCGCACCGTCGAGGATGAAGAGCGGCTGGCTTGATGACTGGATAGAGTTAATACCGCGCAGACGGATTGTTGCTGATTGAGACGGGTCACCGGCTCCCGAAAGCACCGAAAGACCTGATACCTGACCTGCAAGAGCGTCGGTGAAGTTCGGAGTAACGATGCTCTCGAGCTTCTTCTTATCGACAGAAGCAATAGAACCTACCACTGAACCCAACTTCTTGGCAGAACCGTAACCAGTGATGACTACCTGCTCAAGTGTGTGGCTGTCCACCTGGAGCACTACGGTCATGTTCTCGCTTGCTTTAACGCGCTTAGAAACCATACCGATTGACGAGAACTCGAGCTCAACGCCAGGCTTGCTGACTGAGAGCGAGAAGCGTCCTTCAATGTCGGTAACTGTACCGGCTGTCTGCGAACCTACCACCTTGACTGTAGCGCCGATAACGGGCTCACCGTCTTCAGAGGAGGTGACAATTCCGGAAACGTGAGTTTGTGCCATTGCCATTCCTATACTTAGGAAGAGACAGGCGAAAAACATCATGATTCTTTTTTCCATATTAATTCTCTCTCTTTAAATTAATTAATTATTATAATTTGATTTTTTGTTTTCACATTGTATGTGTCGGGAGCTGTCCTCGTCTTTTACCTGTATTACATTATTCTAATTTGAAAAAAACACACACGTCGTCACGATACCTTTTATATAAAAAGCAGCCCTCGCGCTTCGAGGTGAAGAAACAACAGAATGCGTCTCAATCGCCTTAGTATCCTGCAACGTCTGGTAAATTAAATTTTAAAATTCATTTGCAAATTTAATTAATAATTGTTTCCCAACCAAATATTTTAACTCAAAAAGCGAGGTTTTATTACGTTTTTTCTGCAATTCACACCAAAACATGATAATTTTATTAATATTTATAAGTTTTTGCGAACTTAAAAAAACAAAATGACGCCAAATTTCCGTTTGCCCAAATAATATTATTATGTCAAAAGGTTTGCGTACACAATATGAAAACAACAACAGAAAGATCATCAAGTTTCGGTTTTCGCACAGCGTTTTATGTTATTTTGTCAACTAAATATTAAGGAGTATTAATGCAAATGCTCGGTACTTGGCTGGTTGCGTTTCAAGATATCCGACCGGGCGGCGGACGGAATCCGATCGGGCGGCGGACGGAATCTGATCGGGCGGCGGACGGAATCCGATCGGGCGGCGGACGGAATCCGATCGGGCGGCGGACGGAATCCGATGGAAAGCGTGATGCCTTCAAGGAGGTGCTTTCAGGGGGTGCACCCCCTGAAGAAAGCGTTGAAGAATAGAAACAAAAAGCCGCCGGACATGTGGTAATGTCCAGCGGTTTATACATTAATATATAAGGTTCTTAAAGGGGGTGCACCCCCTGAATTTACTTCACGATCTTCTTGCCACCAACCACGTAGATGCCCTTGCCGAGCTTCGACGCGTCGGTGCCGTAGACGCGGTTGTCTGCGGTCTTGTTGGCTACGGTGATGCCGTTGATGCCGTCAACGATTTCCTTGAACGTATTGTCGAGAATATTGTTGTTGTCGCCACCGCAAACGTTGAACGAGATGGAACCCTTATAGCGCTTGATGTCGGTGATAGGGATACCGAGGTAGTAGGTGTCGTCGCTATTCTTGTTGTAGAGCTTGGCAGCCGGCTCCGACTCGTCGGTGAACTTGTTGTTCTTCGTCACGCCCCTCACTACGTACGGGTAGAGGTCGCCCTGCAGCGAGTAGAGGTCGCTCATCTCGCGCGAGCCGTCGGCGTTCACTACCGTGCAGCACTGAATCTCCTGTGTGCTTGCATTCACGCTGTTGTTTGTCCAGCGCGACGGCACGTAGTTGACGTGCACGATGAGCAGGCCGTTGCAGCCGTAGAGTTCCTTATCCCAACCGGTGTTCTGGCGGTTCTCCATGAGGAAGTACTCATTGGTGTTCTTGAAGTTGTACATGATGAACGGGCGTCCGTAGTCGGATACCGACTTCATGTCCTTGACGGTAGCCGGAGAGTCGAGCTCTATCGGCTCCACCCAACCTGCGTAGATGCGCTCGAAGGCTGTGTAGTTGCACGGTACGAAGCCGTTGCCGTTGTAAGGGCCCTGGTCCATAACGTCGAAGACGGCCATGCCGTAGCCGTCACCGCCGGTTGTGTCGTACATATCGGCGAAGCCGAGGCAGTGGGAGAACTCGTGGCAGATGGTGCCAATGCCAGCAGAGATGTAGTTTGAAGAACCCTGAGTTGCGGGCTGCAGCTCGTTGGCGCAGGCGTATGTGTTCACCTTACCTGTGGGATACTTGAGCACACCGCAGGGCCAGTAGCGCAACTGCGACTCGTGAGGCCAGATGGTGCTGTCATGACCGCCCGACGCCTGACCCAGACCGGCGTAGAGGAAGAACACTTGGTCGTCGCCGTCCCAGTCGTAGTCGGCGAGGTTCACCTGGTCCTTGATGCCGTCGCATGCCTCCTTAATCATCTTATATACGTTCACGTCCATATATGCTCCGTCACGACCGTAGTAGCCGTAGTTCTGCGACATCGTAACGGGACCAACCACGTCGAAGTCGAGCTCGAACTGACCGTTAGACTGTGCGAGGTAGTAGTCGCG
>ERZ780026.682-NODE-682-length-12237-cov-3.60319_pt1 | contig 12237 bp, 8 predicted proteins | sample MGYA00511861_ERZ780026 | MGnify/ENA primary metagenome ERZ780026 (study PRJEB29588, sample SAMEA1972002) | human gut metagenome | biome: human gut; feature: human-associated habitat; material: faeces | place: Denmark | collected 2008/2010 ...
TCGAACTGACCATCAGCGCAATCCTTGAATGCTGAAACTGGAAGGCTGTCACCATCCATCTTAGATATTGGCTCAAGAAGGTCGTTAACTAACTTAACAACTTCTGGACGTCCTGTCTTAGCTTCCTTAGGAGCATCAGCTTCTGGATTAGCCCAAGAATCTGGAACTTCTACCTTATGTATAGCATCTACACCGGCATCAATAGCTTTGTAGTTCATCTCTACTACAGCATCACCCTTCTTAGAGTAAGACTTCTTAGCAGCTTCCTTCATGAACTTAATAGCATCATCGATAGGCATTACATCAGCTAACTTAAAGAAAGCAGACTGTAAGATTGTGTTAGTTCTCTTACCCATACCGATTTCGATAGCCTTATCAATGGCATTGATTGTGTAAAGCTGAATCTTGTTATCATAAATGTACTTCTTAGCTTCAGCGTTAAGATGATGTCCTAATTCTTCATCTGTCCACTGGCAGTTAATCATGAATACTCCGCCTGGCTTAACATCCTGTACCATCTTCATACCCTGTGTAACATATGCTGGGTTATGACATGCTACGAAGTCAGCCTGATTGATGTAATATGGACTCTTAATTGGGTTATCACCAAATCTTAAGTGAGAAATTGTGATACCACCTGTCTTCTTAGAATCATACTGGAAGTATGCCTGGATGTACTTGTCTGTGTGGTCACCGATAATCTTAGTAGAGTTCTTGTTGGCACCTACTGTACCATCTCCACCGAGACCCCAGAACTTACATTCCTTAGTACCAGCAGCTGAAGTAATTGGAGCTGGCTTAACTTCTGGAAGTGAAAGGTTAGTAACATCATCAACGATACCGATTGTGAATCTGCTCTTAGGAGCATCCTTCTCTAATTCCTTATATACAGCGAAGATAGATGAAGGTGGTGTATCCTTAGAACCAAGACCATATCTGCCACCAACTAATGTGATGTCGTTAAGTCCTGCTTCACGAAGTGTTGTAGCAACATCAAGGAAAAGAGGCTCACCAAGAGAACCTGGCTCCTTTGTTCTGTCAAGTACAGCAATCTTCTTAGCTGTCTTAGGAATAACCTTTAAGATAGCTTCTGATGACCATGGTCTGTAAAGTCTTACCTTAACAAGACCAACCTTTTCACCCTTAGCTGTAAGGTAATCAATAACTTCTTCTACTACGTCGTTAACAGAACCCATAGCGATGATTACTCGCTCTGCATCTGGTGCACCATAGTAGTTAAATAATCCATAATTAGTACCGAGCTTCTCGTTAACCTTGTTCATGTACTTCTCAACTACTGCTGGAAGAGCATCATAAACTGAGTTACATGCCTCTCTGTGCTGGAAGAAGATATCACCATTCTCATGTGAACCACGAGCTGATGGATGATTAGGATTAAGAGCGTGTGCTCTGAATTCTTCAACTGCATCCATTGGGCACATATCCTTAAGATCTTCGTAATCCCACTCTTCAATCTTCTGAATCTCGTGTGATGTACGGAAACCATCAAAGAAGTTAAGGAAAGGTGTCTTTCCTTCAAGTGCTGCACAGTGAGCTACTGGAGAAAGATCCATAACCTCCTGTGGGTTAGTTTCACAAAGCATTGCGAAACCTGTCTGACGACATGCGTATACATCTGAATGATCACCAAAGATGTTCAATGCATGTGATGATACTGTACGGGCAGATACGTCGAATACGCATGGGAGCTGCTCACCAGCTATCTTATACATATTAGGAATCATAAGTAAAAGGCCCTGTGAAGCTGTAAATGTTGTTGTTAATGCACCTACACCTAAAGAACCATGAACTGTACCTGCAGCACCAGCCTCTGATTCCATCTCAACTACCTTAACAGTACTGCCGAAAATGTTCTTTCTTCCGGCTGCTGACCACTGGTCAACATAATCTGCCATCGGGCTTGATGGTGTGATTGGATAGATACCAGCAACTTCTGTATATGCATAAGCTACATGTGCAGCGGCTGTATTACCATCCATAGAATGTTTCTGTCTTGCCATTATAAATATTTCCTCCTTAAGAAAATTTAGGCGGCATAAATGTACCCGATATAAATAACCAGATATACATTATACGTCCCTACATATTACTTAATATTTTATTATCTTTATCCCCAAAAGTAAAGGCATAAATGTGAGATTTCATGCTTATTTTATTATTAAAATCAATACAAAGCCATTAAAAACTGGACTTCTCCAATGACCAAGCATCGGAAAAGTCCAATTACACGATTTACATATTCTTATTATTACTACATTTTATTACTAAATCATTATATTAATCGTCTTCACCCTGAAGTGCATCATAACCTGATTCTCCGGTTCTTACCTTTACTACATCCTCAACATCATATACAAAAATCTTACCATCACCGATATGACCTGTATAGAGAGCCTTTCTTGTAGCATTGATAACATCCATTACAGGAACTGAAGATATTACCATCTCAACCTGTGTCTTAGGAAGAAGCTGGATATCCATTGGAACGCCTCTGTAATATTCAGGAGCACCCTTCTGTGTACCACATCCAAGAACCTGTGTAACTGTCATACCTGTAACTCCGATATCGTTCATGGCCTTCTTGAATCTCTCGAATCTCTCCTGCTTCATAAGAATCTCAACCTTGGTAATCTTCTTACCATCACCTGCATCAGATGTCTTAACAAGAGCAGGTACAGAAGTTTCCATTGATTCTGAACCGATTACATCAACATCACCGTCAACAAAGTCCATACCACCAAATTCGAATCCGGCATAAGCACTTGAAAGACCATGCTCCATAATATCAAGACCTCTGATTTCTTCTTCCTTAGAAGCTCTGAGTCCGATAGTAGCCTTAATTACTGTGAATACAATCACCATGCATACAGCTGCCCATGCTGCAACTGAAACAAATCCTAATAACTGAAGTCCAAGCTGTGTGAATCCACCACCATAGAAAAGGCCTTCGCCCTTAATTGTTCCGCCTTCAAGGGCAATTGCATATCCAGGAGCTGAACTTGTTGCAAAAAGGCCAACAGCAATTGTACCCCAGATACCATTCATCATATGTACTGCTACAGCACCTACAGGATCATCAACATGAAGCTTGTAGTCAAGAAGCCATACGCCGAATACTACTAAAAGACCAGAAACAATACCTATCATTGTTGCACCAAATGCATCTGTTACATCACAAGGAGCTGTTATACCAACAAGACCTGCAAGTGAAGCATTTAAACACATTGAAACATCAGGCTTACCATATCTTATCCATGTGAATATCATACATGTTACTGTAGCTATTGCAGGAGCAACTGTTGTTGTAAGGAAAATAGAGCCTAAGTCTTCAATTGTTGTTGCTGCTGCACCGTTAAATCCATACCAGCCAAACCACAGAATAAATACACCAAGTGCGCCAAGTGGAATGTTATGTCCTGGAAAAGCATTTACCTTTATAACCTTACCATTAGCATCCTTTTCAAACTTACCAATACGAGGTCCAAGAATCTTAGCACCAATAAGAGCTGCAATACCACCAACCATGTGAATACAACAAGAACCTGCAAAATCATGGAAGCCTAACTGTGCAAGCCAGCCGCCGCCCCAGATCCAGTGAGCTTCTATTGGATAGATAAGTGCTGAGATAACTGCTGAGTATACACAATATGATAAGAACTTTGTTCTCTCAGCCATGGCACCTGAAACAATAGTAGCTGTTGTAGCACAGAATACTAAGTTAAATACGAAACTAGAAAAATCAAAATCTTTGTAAGCTGTGAAGATATCAAAACCAGGCTTTCCAATAAAACCAAGTAAATCCTCACCTAATAAGAAACTGAATCCAATAAGAACGAACATTACTGTGCCAATACAGAAGTCCATCAGATTCTTCATAATAATGTTACCTGAATTCTTTGCTCTTGTGAATCCTGTTTCTACCATTGCAAAACCTGCCTGCATCCAGAAAACAAGAGCTGCACCTATAAGGAACCACACACCGAACAATTCGGCATCTACCGCTGATAAAATCTCTTGCATAACCATTTCCTCCCTAATCAGAAATTCATTTTAATTTAATTGCCGGTAACAGAGTTGATCAGGTTCTGTACCTGATTAAACAGAATGCAAAAAAGGCGTGCAGGCAGTTTTCCCAAACTGCTTACACGCCTTTGTGTACATCACTGTTTAATTTATGTTGCCTATTATACTCGCCATTTTCAATAATTATTGAAAAAATCGGACATTTTTATTGACTTTTTAATTTTTTCTTAATAATATTTTAACAAATAAACTTTTAGAGGAGACAATTTATGAAACATATGATACAGCCATTTGGAATTGACATGTACAACAAAGTACTTACTGATACTAAGTCATCTGAGCATATGTCCTTTTACGAAGCTGATAAAAGCGGTATGCCTGATAACTTTACAATTTCTTTTATTCCTTCATACACTACAGAATGGATAATATGTTACAACGACGGCAATGACAAAGCGGAATTCATCTGTGCAGGCAGCCAGAATAAGCTCACAGAACTTTCTCTTAACGTATTTGATCACTATTTTGGAGTAAGATTCGACAATACAGGCTGTTACTTTAATAAAGGCTGTAATGCTAAGACCTACCCTGTGAACATAACAGATAATGTATTCCGTTATGAACCGGTGCCTGACTCATATGAGATGCAGTTAGTAAAAGATTTCCACAAATCTTTTACATTTAAAGACAGAATTGCGCTTTTTAAAGCATTTGTTACAGACTGCAAGACATTCTGTCCTGTTTCTGAAAGCATTAAGGAACTCAATAACCTTATATATTCCGGTGCCGGTACTGTTGCAGAATTATCTGCAGAATCAGAATATTCTGTAAGACATATATCAAGACTTTACAATAAAGTTTATGGCATCGGAGCTAAGGATTTTATCAAAATGTACAGATTCCAGAATGTTCTGGCTGAGATAATTGCCAATCCCGACCGCGATAACAGCTTCTTTATCGAGGGTACCGGTTATTCAGACCAGGCTCATTTCCAGAGGGAATTCAAAGCATTTACAGGAACCACTCCTAAACAGTACATAAAGCTTATTAAGAATTTTTAATATCCATAAAAGAGGTGACAGTCCCCGTTCAGTCGGACTGCCACCTCTTTTTATTAATCACCATCAGTTAATATGAAATCACTCATAACTGTATTGCATATATCAATGCCATATTCTGATAGCTTCAACATATCTGCCTGTCTTGTTAAAAGTCCCTTATTAATATTGCTCTCTATCTCTTTTTCATAGACTTTTTCAATCGGCATTCCGAATCTGTTCTGAAAATCATTCATGTCAATCCCTGCCATCTTTCTTAGTCCAAGAAACATGAATTCTTCCATTGCATCTTCTTTAGTCAGTATTTCAATATTTTCATGAAGTTTTCCTATATCACCATTAAGCTCTATATACTTGTTAACATCTCTTATATCAGAATACCGGACATTTCCAATTAAACCCGCTGCCGAACATCCATATCCATAATACTCTCCTCTGTTCCAGTACAGCAGATTATGCCTGCATTCGTAACCCGGTCTGCTGTAATTAGAGATTTCGTATCTCTCATACCCTGCACTGTAAAGTCTTTCCTTAGTAATATGATACATGCGCCTGTCCTCATCCTCATCAGGAATGGAAGGAAACTTATCAATATTATCAGCAAGATATGTACCATCTTCAAGAATAAGACTATATACCGATATATGCTCTGGCTGTAATGCCGTCACCATGTCAAATGTATTATTAAGTGACTTTTCAGTCTGCCCCGGAATAGCAGACATAAGGTCAACATTAATATTATTAAAGCCTGCAGCCCTTGCCAGTCTGAAGCTTTCCATAAACTGTTCAAATGTGTGTATCCGCCCAAGCATTTTTAATTCATTATTATCAGCAGACTGTAAGCCAAAGCTTAACCTATTAACGCCTGCCTTCCTGTATTCTGAAAGCCTGCTTTCATTAACTGTTCCCGGATTACATTCCATTGTTATCTCGGCATCATCCGAGATATTAAAGCATTCCCTGACAGCAGACAATATGTCAGCTATACAGCCATCAGGCAGTACAGATGGAGTACCTCCGCCAAAGAATATGGATGTTATCTTATCTTTTACCTGTCCATCTGCTGTATTTCTGATTTCATTAATAAGCGCCTTAGTGTAAGCATATTTTACAGCATCACCAGCCGGAGCAGACAGAAAGTCACAATATATACATTTGTGTACACAAAAAGGGATATGTATATATATCCCTTTTTCATATGTTTTATTCATCATCTAACTTTAATACGCTCATAAACGCCTTCTGTGGTATCTCTACATTACCAATCTGGCGCATACGCTTCTTTCCTTCCTTCTGCTTCTCAAGGAGTTTCTTCTTTCTTGAGATATCACCACCGTAACATTTTGCAAGTACATCTTTTCTGAGTGCCTTGACAGTTTCTCTTGCAATTACCTTGCTTCCGATAGCTGCCTGAATAGGAATCTCAAACTGCTGTCTTGGAATCTCTTCCTTGAGCTTCTCACACATTTTACGGCCTCTCTCCTCAGCATTGCCGGCAAATACAATGAATGAAAGTGCATCAACTTCTTCTTTGTTGATAAGAATATCAAGTTTGACAAGCTTAGAGCGCTCATAGCCCTTCATCTCATAATCAAATGATGCATAACCTCTTGAACGTGATTTAAGTGCATCAAAGAAATCATATATAATCTCATTAAGAGGAAGGTCATATTTAAGCAGTGCTCTTGTCTGCTCAATATATTCCATTCCATTATATATGCCTCGTCTTTCCTGACAAAGCTTCATAATAGGTCCGACGAATTCTGTTGTAACCATAATCTCAGCACTTACCATAGGCTCTTCCATATAATCAATCTCAGAAGGGTCCGGCATATTAGACGGATTAGTAAGGTCAATTACATCTCCGTTCGTCTTGTGAACCTTATATATAACACCCGGTGCTGTTGTTACAAGGTCAAGATTATATTCTCTTTCAAGTCTCTCCTGTATAATCTCTAAATGAAGGAGTCCCAAAAATCCACATCTGAAGCCAAATCCGAGTGCAATAGATGTCTCCGGCTCAAACTGCAGGGCTGCGTCATTAAGCTGCAGCTTTTCAAGTGCATCTCGTAAATCCTGATACTTGGCACCATCTGCCGGATATAATCCGCAGTAAACCATAGGATTAACCTTCTTGTAACCAGGAAGCGGCTGCTCACATGGTCTGTCATTATCAGTAACTGTATCACCAACTCTTGTATCTCTTACATTCTTGATACTTGCTGTAATATAGCCAACCATTCCTGCTGTAAGCTCATCGCATGGGATAAAACGGCCTGCACCGAAATATCCAACCTCAACGACCTCTTCTACAGCTCCAGTTGCCATCATTCTTATCTTAGTACCCTTCTTGACAGTACCCTCTTTGATTCTTACAAATATGATAACACCCTTATATGCATCATATAACGAATCAAATATAAGCGCTGAAAGTGGTGCGGAAGCATTTCCTGATGGTGCCGGAATCTTAGTTACAATCTGTTCAAGAACCTCTTCAATATTAATTCCGTTCTTGGCTGATATAAGCGGTGCATCCTGTGCCTCGATTCCTATAACATCCTCAATTTCTTCAATAACTCTTTCAGGTTCTGCACTTGGAAGGTCTATCTTATTAATTACCGGAAATACATCAAGGTCATGGTCCAATGCAAGATATACATTAGCCAGTGTCTGTGCCTCAATTCCCTGTGCGGCATCTACTACAAGTATTGCACCATCACAGGCTGCAAGTGCTCTTGACACCTCATAATTAAAGTCGACATGTCCTGGAGTATCGATAAGATTAAATATATATTCCTGTCCATCTGATGCCTTATATACAGTTCTTACTGTCTGTGCTTTAATTGTAATTCCTCTTTCTCTCTCAAGATCCATGTTATCAAGAATCTGTTCCTGCATCTCTCTTGATGTAAGAAGTCCGGTTTTTTCAATAATTCTGTCAGCCAGTGTTGACTTACCATGATCAATATGTGCAATAATACAAAAATTTCTTATGTTCTTCTGATTAATTCCTGCCATTAGTATAACCCCGCTTGTTTTAAATATTCTAATATGCCATCCGCTATGGCCTGTGCTGTATTGTCTTTTCCTGTTGTTACTTTCTTTAAGTCAGACGCATTAGTTATGAAGCCCATATTAATTATACAGCTTGTGCATTTGCAATGGGCATTAATATAATAATTATCCTTTGCAGCTGCAACTGTACCTGTCTTAACACCACGGTTCTTAATTCCGGTGCTGCTTTCCATATTCTTTAATATTATTCTGGAAAGTTCCACTGCCTCTGTAGGTTTTGATGTATGAATATAACTCTCTGCTCCCGAAACAGAAGCATCTGAATTATACGAATTCATTCTGAGCGACACACATACATATGCATTTGATGAATTACTTGCCTTCACACGGTCTTCATCTGTTACATCTGTATCTGTTGTTCTGGTCATGACAACATTAACGCCTTCAGCCTCCAGTTTTGACTTAACTGCAAGTGTCATATCAAGATTAATGTCTTTTTCTTTCTTTCCTGATGACCCAAGTCCGGAATCCAAGCCTCCTCTTGACGCATCAAGACAGACTACCGCTTTGGAAGACGCACCCTTAGATTCTATATTCTTATTATCATTAAGATATCCGCTTGTTCTTGACTGTGTCTCTGTTTCCTTACCAGTGCCTGTTGTAGTCCTGAAGAAATCATTATACACCATTAAAGCAATTGCCAGCAAACATATAAGCGTAGCCAGTCCAAATAATTTATCTATTCTAAATGTCTTTTGACGTTTCATTATAGTACTCCATTAATATTTCTTGTACTATTGTCCATAAGGAAGGGGCAAATGTCAACAACTTTTAACCATTTCTTTTCTTAACTGACGCATTATTTTCTTTTCAAGCCTTGAAATATATGATTGTGAAATGCCTAACATGTCAGCCACTTCTTTTTGTGTCTTCTCCTCTCCATTCTCTGAGCTTAAACCAAATCTTAAATCAACTATTATTCTTTCACGCTCCGGAAGCTGATTTATAGCTCTTTTAAGCATTTTACACTCAACCTCTGTCTCAATATCCTTATATATAATATCCTCGTCAGTTCCAATAATGTCTGACAGCAGCAGTTCATTGCCATCCCAGTCAACATTAAGAGGTTCATCTATTGAGACTTCCGCCTTAATCTTACTGTTTCTTCTAAGATACATAAGAATCTCGTTTTCTATGCATCTTGAGGCATATGTCGCGAGTTTGATATTCTTGTCTTTATCATACGAATTAATTGCCTTGATAAGTCCAATTGTTCCAATTGATATTAAATCCTCTACTCCAACCCCGGTATTGTCGAATTTCTTCGCAATATATACTACCAGTCTTAAATTATGTTCTATCAGAGTGTGTTTTGCTTCAGCATCAGAAGCTGTCCCCAGTGCTTCTATTGCGTTCTGTTCCTCACTTGCCCCAAGTGGTGCCGGCAATATATCTGTCCCACCTATATAATGTACGTCACCCTGCTTTAATAAACAAAAATTCTTTATAGAAGGCATTACCTTAAACTGAAAATGATCCGCCATCGCAACCTTTACTACCATATTTCTATCCATCCTTTTATTTTCTTCAAACTTCCGATTCTTCTACATAATCATGTCCTTCCCCAAAAGGGCATGATAATCCCCATTCTTATTAATCTGCCTAAGAGACATGCCTATAGCCGCACGTTCTCTTGTAACCATATTTTCTCCCTTGTATATATGTATATAATCTGCTGTTATGATTTCCATCATCCCACCCGAATTCCCCACACTGTTATATGGAATCAGATGATATCCAAGCTTTTGTAAGTTATCTATGTCACTGAGAATATCGCTGAAATACGTCCTTTCAACCACTGTAACAGGTCTTTTCCCTACATAATCAACAAGGCTGTTGCCTGTATCAATTATTGCGTCCATCTCAAATTCCCGTCCAGATACGCCAATCACAATGTGTCTTTTCAAACCATCCGTTATCCTGATAGTTTTAAGTGTCTTAAGCACAATGACAACAACTATAACCGTCACAGTAAGAAAGATTACCAGTTCACTGTCAGACAGAATTACATTTTCAATAAAATACCCTGCAAATGTGTACTTTAACCAATGCATTATCCCACCTGCAAAGAGTGCAGTAAGAATCATTCCCGCACCTGCTTTCAACAGATTCCTCATATAAAGCTTTAATTGTTTTGATGTTTTCTGCTTAAAGTTCTTATTTCCCGAAAGCATTATAATTGCCATGATTAATGTTACCGGACCATATGTAATGAACTTTTCAAGCAGTGCAAATCTTAGTGGAATACACACGCATATGACAGCCCATGCAGCTCCTAAAGTGGCAGAAATAATCATTCTGGATATTCTGGCAGAAAATTTAAAAATCCAGTCTGTTATAAGCAGCACACACAGGTTTGCCACGAAGTTTATTCCAAACAGAACATCTGCATATATAACCGTCTCTGTTATCGCCTCCTTATTTTAATATCTGTTTCCTTGTTACAAGTGGAATTATATACGACATGATATGCAAAATTTGTCAAAATGAGAGAACTGGCACAAAAAAACACCGCCAGAAACTGGCGGTGTTAAATGCGCTTGTATTAGATTCTTCTGAATTATTACTTCTTGTTCTTCTGTAAGAATGTTGGAATTGTAATTCCTCTGTCCTTAACCTGTGGTGTAACAGGTGATGGCTGCTTAAGTCCTGGAAGCGGAGCATCATTTGATACAGAAGATGTTCTAGCTGGCTGTGAATATGTATACTGTGGCTTTACATTAACAGTTGGTCTTGTTGCCTGTGCCATACCTGCAAATCCTGCCATAGCCTTATTAACGTTACCATCTTCAAGACCTGTTGCAATAACAGTGATTGTAGCCTGATCTGTAACGCTCTCATCATACATAGCACCAAAGATTATGTTAGCATTATCTCCTGCAAGTTCCTGAACGTAGCTTGCAGCCTCATTAGCTTCAATAAGACTGATATCACCTGAGATATTGATGATAACATGAGATGCACCCTCAATAGTTGTCTCAAGAAGTGGGCTTGTAACAGGGGGTGTTTACACCTGCCTGCTTAACAGCCTCAATTGCCTTGTCATCGCCTGTAGCTGTACCGATACCGATATGTGCAATACCCTTGTCCACCATAACAGTCTTAACATCAGCAAAATCAAGGTTAATAAGACCTGGAACATTGATAAGGTCTGTAATTCCCTGAACAGCCTGCTGTAATACTTCATCAGCCTTCTTTAATGCCTCTGGCATAGTTGTTCTTCTGTCTACTATCTCTAAAAGCTTGTCATTAGGAATAACGATAAGTGTATCTACGTTCTCCTTAAGCTTCTCAATACCTGATTCAGCATTAGCCATTCTTGTTCTTGCCTCAAACTTGAAAGGCTTAGTAACAACACCAACTGTAAGAATTCCCATATCTTTGGAAATCTTAGCTACAACTGGAGCTGCACCTGTACCGGTTCCGCCACCCATACCACAGGTAACGAATACCATATCAGCACCTTTAATTGCCTGTGTAAGTTCTTCAACATTCTCCTCTGCTGCCTTCTCACCAATCTCAGGCTGTGCGCCCGCTCCAAGTCCCTTAGTGAGCTTTTCGCCAATCTGGATAGCTGTTGGAGCCTTACATAAAGTAAGTGCCTGACTATCAGTATTAATACCGATAAATTCAACTCCTCCAATATTCTCATCTATCATTCTGTTAACAGCATTATTACCTGCTCCACCTACACCAACAACTATAATCTTTGCTGATGACTCCTGGTCATTAGTCATTATCTCTAACAAGGTTGTTGCCTCCTTTAATATCTAAAATTGCACTATATATTATATTATAATCTTTTCCTTAAAATATCAACCGTTTTTTCACTTTTCACGTTTAAAAATTATAGAACTTTCATCACCATTATATTCATCCAGATATAACGTTCCTTTAAGCGTTCCAAATCTTGCTGACAACTGTTTCAATTCAAAAAGCCTGTCCGTAAAATCCTTGCTGTTTCCAAGGCTTACCTTAACGTCGCCCATATAAAGCGTAATATTGTAAGAGGAATCAAAATACACCTTATCCACATTAATATCATACTTATCAAAGCTCT
>ERZ780026.713-NODE-713-length-11542-cov-3.1614_pt1 | contig 11542 bp, 10 predicted proteins | sample MGYA00511861_ERZ780026 | MGnify/ENA primary metagenome ERZ780026 (study PRJEB29588, sample SAMEA1972002) | human gut metagenome | biome: human gut; feature: human-associated habitat; material: faeces | place: Denmark | collected 2008/2010 ...
AAACAGATTCCCTGTCCCCGCTTTTTTCACAGATCCAGCCGCTTTCTCCCCTTTTGGATGAAATCCGCCGCTGTGTTGTCGGGGAAGACGAAATTGCAGACGACGCCTCTGCGGCACTTTCTAAAATCCGTAAATCCATCCGGGGGATGAACGACCGCATTCACGCACAGCTGACTGGTCTTATGAACAACACAACCACCCGCAGCTATCTGCAGGATGCTGTGATTACCATGCGTGACGGCCGCTACTGTCTGCCGGTTCGTGCCGAATCCAAAACCTCGGTTCCCGGTATGGTACATGACCAGTCCTCAAGCGGTTCTACCTTATTTATTGAACCAATGGCTGTCGTCAATTTAAATAACGAACTTAAGGAACTGTTTTTAAAAGAGCAGGAAGAAATTGACCGCATTTTAGCAGATCTTTCCAACCGTGTGGCAGAAAACGCAAACGGAATCCGTCAGGATTATACTGTTCTTGCGGAACTGGATTTTATTTTTGCCAAAGCCGAACTTGCCAAAAGTTACAACGGTGTTGCCCCTGTCTTTAATGAAGAGGGACGGATTAACATCCGCAAAGGCCGCCACCCACTCTTAGATCCTAAGAAAGTGGTTCCGATTGATGTACGTCTCGGTGCGGATTTCCGGCAGCTGATCGTGACCGGTCCAAACACCGGTGGTAAAACCGTCTCTTTAAAAACGGTGGGACTGCTGACTCTGATGGGACAGTCCGGTCTGCACATTCCGGCCGGAGATCGCTCGGAACTTGCCATTTTTCACGAAATTTTTGCAGATATCGGAGATGAACAGAGTATTGAGCAAAGCCTGAGTACGTTTTCTTCCCACATGACCAATATCGTCCGCATTTTACAAAAGGCGGATGACCAGAGCCTGTGTCTGTTTGACGAACTCTGCGCCGGTACCGATCCGACCGAAGGTGCCGCACTTGCCATCTCCATCTTAAACAAACTGCACCAGTATGGAGCGGTCACCATGGCTACCACGCATTACAGTGAATTGAAAGTTTATGCGCTCTCCACAGAAGGTGTTGAAAATGCCTGCTGTGAATTTGATGTACAGTCGATCAGTCCTACCTACCGTCTGCTGATCGGTATTCCGGGAAAAAGTAATGCGTTTGCCATCAGTTCCAAACTCGGACTGGCAGAAAATATCATTGAAGATGCCAAAGGCCGCCTGAGTGAGCGCGACGTCAATTTCGAAGATATGCTTGCCAATCTGGAACAGAGCCGTATCACCATTGAAAAAGAACAGCTGGAAATCCAGAAATATAAAGCAGAAATTGAAGATTTAAAGAAGAAACTGACCGCCAAAAATGAGCGTCTGGACAACAGCCGTGACGAGATCCTGCGCAAAGCCAATGAAGAAGCCGTACAGATTCTCAAAGAAGCCAAAGACCTTGCCGATGAGACCATCCGCAATTTCAACAAGTACGGACAGGGACAGGCGCCTATGTCCAAAATGGAAAAAGAACGCAGCCGTGTACGTGACAAAATGAGTGCCAGTGAAAAAGCACTCTCCATGAAGAAAAAGGAAACGGTCAACCACAAAGTACCTAAAAAGCTGCGCATCGGTGATTCCGTGCGTGTACTGTCCATGAACTTAAAGGGAACCGTGCACACACTGCCAAACGCCAAAGGGGATCTGTATGTCCAGATGGGAATCTTACGTTCCCTGGTCAACATCAAAGATCTGGTACTGATCGATGAAGATGCCTCTCCGGCAGCAAAAAAATACGGAGGTACTTCTTCCGGAAAAATAAAAATGAGCAAAGCGGCATCCGTTTCTACAGAGATCAATCTGATTGGTATGACGGTAGACGAAGCCATTGCCCATCTGGATAAATATCTTGATGATGCCTATGTGGCTCATCTGCCATCCGTCCGGATCGTTCACGGAAAAGGAACCGGTGCACTGCGCAATGCCGTGCAGGCACATCTGAAAAACCAGCGGTACGTGAAATCTTACCGGATGGGAGAGCCGTCTGAGGGCGGTGCCGGTGTGACCATTGCTGCTTTTGATGTTTAAATACCTATTGATTTTTTATAATAAGGAGGGATTTCCATGTCCAAACAGAAAATACTGATTGTGGACGATGACAATAATATTGCAGAACTTATTTCCCTGTATCTGACCAAGGAATGCTATGATACCAAAATCGTCAATGACGGGGAAGAAGCCCTGCACGCATTTGAACACTATAACCCTAACCTGATCCTGCTTGATCTGATGCTTCCGGGCATTGACGGCTATCAGGTCTGTCGGGAAATCCGTACCAAAAGCAACGTTCCGATCATCATGCTTTCCGCCAAAGGCGAAATCTTTGATAAAGTACTCGGACTAGAGCTCGGTGCGGATGATTACATATTAAAACCATTTGATTCCAAGGAACTGGTAGCACGCGTCAAAGCAGTTCTCCGCCGTTTCCAGCCTGCCAAAACCGAGTCCGTTGTAGAATTAAAATGTGTGGAATATCCGGATCTGACCGTCAATCTGTCCAATTATTCGGTCATGTACAATGGGCATCTGATTGACATGCCGCCAAAAGAACTAGAACTGTTATATTTCCTTGCAGCTTCTCCCAACCAGGTGTTTACCCGCGAACAGCTGCTGGATCACATCTGGGGATATGAATACATCGGGGATACCCGCACAGTAGATGTCCACGTCAAACGTCTCCGGGAAAAGATCAAAGACCATGAAACCTGGTCGATCGCAACTGTCTGGGGAATCGGTTACAAATTTGAGGTAAAAGGATGAAAAAAACACTGATACCCAAACTCATTTTCGGCTATGTCCTGTTTGTGGTTCTCGGCTTTATCATCCTGTGTACGTTCACACAGCATGCGATCACACATTATGCCGAAAACCGGGAGGCACAGCAGCTATACCGGGAATCTGTACAGATTGCATCGGGTTATGCTGACAATTATAATAAATACAGTTTTTCGCTGCAGGATTTTCAAAAACAGATGCAAAGTCTTGGCGAATATCTTTCTGCCCAAATCTGGATCATGGACAATCAGGGAAATATTCTTTTTGATTCTACCGATGAATCCGTCGGCAAAAATGCAGCAAATGCCAATTATAAAACGCTCAAAGGTTTCAACACTTCCGACTTTGGCAACCGTTATTATATGACCGGTAACTTTTACGGATCGTTTTCCGAAAAAAACCTTACGGTATTTTCTCCGATCACCAGCAATTACCGGATTCACAGTTATGTCATGATCCATAAGACCGTGTCCTCCATCACACAGAATGCAAACGGTTTTATGAACATTGTTTTTTATACCATTGAATTTGTTTTTCTGACAGCACTGTTCCTCCTTTTGCTGTTTGCACATGGATTTTACCGTCCACTGCACCGGCTGACAATCGTCTCCGAGAGTTATGCCAAAGGAAATTTTGAACCGCGCACACAGATCCACCGGAACGATGAACTGGGATATCTTGCCAACACCATGGATTATATGGCGAATGAACTGGACACACTCGAAGAAGACCAGAGAAAGTTTATCTCGAATGTTTCCCACGATTTCCGTTCTCCGCTGACATCAATCAAAGGATATATCGAAGCCATGTTAGACGGAACCATTCCACCGGAGCTACAGAATAAATATCTGAACATCATCCTGTTTGAAACCGAACGTCTGACCAAACTGACACAGGGAATTCTGGATCTGAACCGTTTTGGACAGCACCGGGGTATGATGCTTGACCTTACAGATTTCGATATCAACCGCATGATAAAGACGACCATCCTCACCTTTGAAGGAACCTGTTCTGCCAAAGGGCTTTCCTTTGATCTTGTCTTAACAGGACAAAAGTTATATGTTCACGGTGATATGAGCAAAATCCAGCAGGTTCTCTATAACCTGATCGACAATGCCACAAAGTTTTCCCACAATGATGCATCAATCAAGATTGAAACAAGCATCAAAAATGAAAAAGTTCTTATTTCCGTGAAAGATTCCGGAATCGGAATTCCTGCAGAAAGTATCAAAAAAATCTGGGACCGCTTTTATAAAACGGACCTTTCCCGGGGAAAAGATAAACGGGGAACCGGCCTGGGACTTGCTATTGTAAAAGAAATTATTCAGGCACACAATGAGCATATCAATGTCATCAGCACCGAAGGAGTGGGAACAGAGTTCATCTTTACCCTGCCACTCGCAAAAAAAGAAGTACAGTCATAACTGACCGTACTTCTTTTTTCAGTCAATGGTAAGTTCCTGATCCTTCCGATCATACACACTGCGATACATCTTTGTATCTATGCTTTCCTTATCCAGAGACCATTTATTTTCTTCTTCCATAGCATCTTCCCGCAGCAGATCCGTTTCAAACCGATACCCTTCCGTTGTCACAGCCCGCAGATAGATACGCAATGGTTTCCGCGAAGGGGTTTGTCCTTCCTGTGCCTGCGTCTGTTCTACGTCTTCTTTCTGCTGCTGTGGCTTCTCATATACCATCCTGCAGGTAACGGTACCGGAACCTGAATCAACGGTAGATCCTTCCGAATTCTCCTCCACCGCCTGTTCTGTCGTCACTAGATCCTTATCGTCCTTTGATGACTCCTGTTTTTCCTCTAGCAGATTCTGCATCAGATCCTGCGTCCAGATTTCCTCTCCATCCAGGGATGCTGCTATTTCAAAACTTTTAAAATGATACATCGCAACATTATCAAGCGTATAGGTACACTTTCCTTTCAGAGAAAGTTTTCCGTCCTTTAATGCCGGCGTTCCATCTAAAGTTCCCGATAAAACCTGATCAAATTTTCCGCTGACACCATCAAAGTCTTCCACCACTTCCGTTGTCTTCTTTTTTCCGTTTGCAAGAAGGAACGTGACATTTCCGTTGAATGTTTTGTTAAGCGGAAGTGTGATATTTCCTTTGAACATGTAACCGTCTGCTTTCAGCGGACATTCCGTTGTTCCGAAATAGATGCTCATCGTTGTATTATCGGTATACTCTTTCGGAATCACGGAAACTTCCACCTTATACTCGTGACGGGCAAAATCCATATCCTTTACTTCTATGGAATAATCCTCGACCATACTAGCCTCTTCTTCGAGTGTTTTTTCAATGCTTGACTGCATTCCTCCTACATCCGAAAGAATGATGTTGGTCGTATCCTGCAGATAGGCAAGCTGGTTGGTCAGCTCACTGACTTTGCCATACATCAGAATTCCAAACACCAAAAGCAAGATAAGGATCAGTACAATGAGTATTTTTTTCCAGTTTGCTTTCCATTTTTTCATAGAAATTATTCTTCGCTATCTTCACTCTTTACGATCGCAATACCAAGTTCTTCTAACTGTTTCTCATCCACAGAACCCGGTGCCTCAGACATCAGATCGGAAGCATCCTTTACCTTCGGGAATGCAATCACGTCACGGATGGAATCTGCATGTACCATGTGCATAATCATACGGTCTACACCGTAAGCCAGTCCTGCGTGTGGCGGCACACCATAGGAGAATGCATCCAGAAGGAATCCAAACTGCTCATGTGCGCGCTCCTTGGTAAATCCAAGCACCTCAAACATCTTTTCCTGAATGTCATCCTGATGAATACGGACAGAACCACCACCAAGTTCGGTACCGTTTAATACAATATCGTATGCCTTTGCGCGGACAGCCCCCGGATCGCTGTCGATCTTATCCCAGTCCTCTTCCATCGGCATGGTAAATGGATGATGCATTGCCATAAAACGGTTCTCTTCATCAGACCACTCCAGAAGTGGGAATTCTGTTACCCACAGGAAATTGTACTTGTTCTCATCGATCAGTCCAAGTTCTTCTCCAAGCTGTAAACGAAGGGCGCCCAGTACGTTCCATACGATCTTATTTTTATCTGCTGCAAACAAAAGCAGATCACCCGGCTTGCCGTTCATCTTTGCAACAAGTGCGTTTAACTCGTCTTCTGTCATAAACTTTGCGAAAGAAGACTTGTAAGTGCCATCTTCGTTAATGCACAGATAAGCAAGTCCCTTGGCACCGCAGCCCTTTGCATGCTCCACCAGCTTGTCAATCTTCTTACGCGGCATATGTCCCTGTCCCTCGACATTGATACCACGGACAGAACCACCGTTTTCCAGTGCACCGGTAAATACACCGAATCCACAGCCCTTTACGGTCTCGGATACATCGACCAGTTCCATACCGAAACGGGTATCCGGCTTGTCGGAAACGATCCATGGCTTCCTGCCACGGCATACGCTGCAGCGGAATCTGCACGTCCACACCGATGGCTTCCTTAAATACGAATTTTAACAGACGCTCATTGACATCAATGACATCGTCGATATCAACAAAGGAAAGTTCCATATCCGCCTGTGTAAACTCCGGCTGACGGTCTGCACGCAGATCCTCGTCACGGAAGCAGCGGGCGATCTGGAAATACCGGTCATAGCCGGATGCCATCAGAAGCTGCTTGAACAGCTGCGGAGACTGTGGCAGTGCATAGAAATTTCCCGGATGCACACGGCTTGGCACAAGATAATCTCTGGCACCTTCCGGTGTAGACTTGCACAGGATCGGAGTCTCGATCTCTAAAAATCCCTCGTTTGCCATAAACTGACGCATCAGTCCGAGCACACGGCTTTTCAGCATTAAGTTCTTTTGAATGTCCGGTCTGCGCAGATCCAGATAACGGTATTTCAGACGAATATCTTCCTTGGTCTGGCTGTTCTCCTCCATTTAAAATGCGAAGGCTGGCTGCGATCACTTCGATATCTCCGGTCTTTAAGTTTTCATTGACTGCTGCAGAACGCTTCTGTACCGTTCCTTCAACAGCCACTACATATTCACTTCTTAAAGTTCCTGCCTTTGCAAATCCCTCTGCTCCGACACTCTCCTCATCAAACACGATCTGTAACAGACCACTTCTGTCACGCAGGTCGATAAAAATCAGACTTCCTAAATTTCTTCTCTTCTGTACCCAGCCCATAACGGTTACTTTTTCACCGATGTTTGCACTGCTTACCTCGGTACATCTGTGGCTTCTGTGTAAGCCTTTCATTGATTCTGCCATGATTGTCTCCTTTATACTCTCCTTATTCTATTTGTTAAAAAACTCCTCAAATTCTTCGTATCCTTCTTTGGAAAGCTGCTCTTTCTGGAATTTCTTGTTCTTGTTCATGCGGACAACCAATACCTGCTGTCCGTTCTCGCGGGCTTCTTTTGCCTGTTTCATCACATCCACAAGTTTCTCTGCCGGATACTTCTTTTCTACTAAGTAAGCAACTCTCTTCGGACGCTCCGGAATTTTGAACCCGCTCTCCATCAGAAGCAGGATAATACGCTCAAATCCGATGGAAAAACCACATGCCGGCACATCGTTGCCTGTGAATTTTCCAATCATCTTGTCGTATCTTCCACCGCCGCCGCAGGCTGCACCAAGCTCCGGCATTGCGATCTCAAAAATGGTTCCGGTATAATAGCTCATGCCGCGCACGAGTGTCGGATCAAAAACCAGTGTAAACTCTGCATTCTTTGTCGCATTGACTGCCGTTGCGATCTCTGTCAGACTGTCCGCCACTTCCTGATCCAGGAAATCTCCCAGCTTGTCCTTTAAGAATGCCACACCTTCCGCAACATCCTTGCGGTCTTTTAATAACTCAAACAGCTCTAAGTATTTGTCAATCGACTCTTTTGCATAGCCTTCTTCCTCGAGTTCTGCTGCCACACCTTCGAGACCGATCTTGTCCATCTTATCGAGGGTGATGAAAATGCTGTCGTAATCCTTCTCTTCAAATCCGCTGTATGCTGCCATTGCCTTTAAAATCCGGCGCTCATTGATGCGGATCTCAAAATTCTTAAATCCGAGTCTGCCGATGGTAGTGGTTGTCGCGGTGATCAGCTCAATCTCTGCAAGATTACTCGGCTCACCTAAAATATCAATATCGCACTGGGTAAACTGACGGTAACGTCCACGCTGCGGACGGTCGGCTCTCCACACGCTTCCAATCTGCAATGCCTTAAACGGTGTCGGCAGATCATTGGCATGGTTTGCATAGAAACGGGAAAGCGGAACGGTCAGATCGTAACGCATACCGAAATCAACCACATCCGCCTCTTCCTTTGCGGTCTCGAGATTTAACTTCTCGCCACGCTTTAATACTTTAAAGATCAGTTTCTCGTTCTCGCCGCCCTGCTTGTTGGAAAGGTTTGCAATATTTTCCATGCATGGGGTTTCAATCGGCGTAAATCCAAAGCTGCGGTAGGTATCTTTGATCACGCTCGTCACATAATCACGGATTTCCATCTCTGCAGGTAATATATCTTTCATGCCGTTGACCGGCTTTTTGCTCAGTGCCATTTGATTTCCTCCATTTTTTTCTCTTTTTATCCAGCATTTATTATACGTTTCGGGGCCTCATACGTCAAGGATTGTTGCAAAATGCTTTTTCAATCAGACAACTGTGTGTTACAAGTTTACCTCTGAACAGTAACAGATCGTCCAAGAAAATGTCCGCGCCCTCCCGTCACGAAATTGATCTGTTTCATCAGTTACTTTCTGATTATATTTTAAGGCAGATGTGAATGTTTCCATTTCACATCTGCCTTAATGCCGTTAATACCCATTTATTTTAATTCATCTTCCAGCAATACTGCTGCGTCCTTTACACAGTCAATGCATTCTCTCCTGACAACCCCATCTGCAATACCTTTGAGTTCTTTACAGATAACGGTACCATTTTGTTCTTTGAATCTGCTGATGATTCGTCTTGCACTCTGCATTGTTTTCTGCGGATTTTTATTGATCATCCCCAATACATTTACTGCTCCGATGATTGCTCCGCATGTTGCTTCCATACTGCCACCCATGCCTACTGCAAATCCCTGTGTAAGATTTTTGACTGTTTCTTCATCCAGCCCTGCCTGTTCGCAATACGTACATGCCACAGCCTGCGCACAGTTATAACCACACATTTTTCTTTGAACTGCCTCTTTTACTTTTGATTCCATCTTTTTCTTTCCTTTTCTTTTTGTAATTAGGAAGGGGATTTCATCCAGCTATTTTTCTGAGAACAACTGCTGCTTACGCGCAATCATCTCATCAATCCTCTTCATATACAGCCCGACATCTTTAACATTTTCACACCGCTCGATCCGGTGTGTGCCATCCGCATTCGGCTGCGGCCATACCCGTTTGGTGGATGCCCCTGCGCCACAGGCAACGATTGTCTGGCGTTCCTCCATGATTAACACGTTATACACCCCTGCCTTGCCCGGCTTGGCATATCCCACGTTTTCCATATTTCCCGCCATTCCTTTCTGACGGTACAGATAATACGGAGAGAGTCCCATCTGATGACAGTATTCGGCACACAGATCCATGTGCTCCTGCGTATTGACCATCATCATGCTCTCATAGCGGTCTTTGAAAATGTTTAACCGCGCCGCACGCTTGATGGCAAGTGAATGGATCGTGATATTATCCGGATCGAGTTCTTTTAAAATCTCCATCGTATTTCGCACATCCGCAAGGTTCTCTTCCGGAAGCCCCATAATCAGATCCATGTTGATATTGTCAAATCCCAGTTTTCTTGCCATGCGAAAACTTTCTATCGTCTGTTCGACCGTATGATGACGTCCGATCAGATCGAGCGTTTTCTGCTTCATTGTCTGCGGATTGATGGATATACGGCTGATGCCATTCTTTCGCAGCACCAGAAGTTTTTCTTCCGTGATGGAATCCGGCCGTCCTGCTTCCACCGTAAATTCCAGATCAAAACTGCACCTGATCTTGCGGATCAGACGATCCAGCTGGTATGGCTCAAGTGTGGTCGGTGTCCCTCCCCCGATATAGATCGAGTTCAGTTTGCGATGATAATTCTTTGCGGCAACATAATCCAGTTCCTTTTCCAGTGCGTCCAGATATGCATCAACCTGTGTTTTCCAGGCAGTCAGCGGATAGGAAGTAAACGAACAGTACAGACAGGTGCTCGGGCAAAACGGTATACCGATATACAGACTGTATCCATTCTTATAATCCAGCCGGGAAAGCAATGCCCGCTCACGCTCTGCAATGGCAATCGACAGATTGATTTTCTCATCGGATGCCAGATAGGTCTGTTTCATATAGGAAGCAATCTCTTCTTTTGTTTTTCCCTCATCAAGCATCTGCATCGGAATCTTCGTCGGACGGATACCGGTCAGTGTACCCCATGGCAGCGGCTGTCCCGTCTCTTCCTCCAGCAGGCGGTACAGATGTTCCTTCAATGCATTCTTTGTCTCTGTACGATTGGAAAAATCCACCGCAAAGGTACGCAGTGCCGGACCATCCGGCGCGTCATCCCAGGCGATGGAAATTCTGTCATCCGCATAATCAATCGAAAAATGGGAACTCCCCGCTTCTTCCTGCTCCGCAGAATGATTGGTACACGCCACATTTTTTTCGTCCGCATGCGCTTCCTTCGTATAGTAAAGCTCCACATCTTCCTTCGGGAAAAACGCTTTAATCAGCGAATGAATATCATATTCAAATTCTGTTCTGTTTAATGTTACAGTAATCATAAGTATGGATTGTACATCCTCTCGTTTTCAATGGTCGTTACATCGTTGTGTCCCGGATAAACGGTCGTGCGGTCCGGCAGTGTCATCAGCTTTTCCTTGATGGAACGAATGATATCAGACATGCTTCCGCCCGGAAAATCGGTACGTCCTACCGATGTGCAAAACAGTGTATCTCCGGAAAATACCACATTTTCGTATGGGAAATAGTAACAGCATCCCCCCGGTGTATGTCCCGGTGTGTGCAGTACCCGGATATGAAATCCTGCCAGATCCAGTTCCTGCTCATCCTTTAAATAAATGTCCGCATGGAACACATGGTGTTCGCCTGTCATGTGGCACAAATTCATCTCTTCGTTTTCCAGCGTTTCTTTTTCCGTCTCATAGGCATAGACCGGAATCGAAAATTCTTTTGCCAGATCTGCGGCTCCGGTTGCATGATCAAAATGTCCATGTGTCAGCAGAATTGCCACTGGTGTACATCCTTCCTGACGCACACGCTCCGCCAGCTGCTTGGGACTGTAGCCCGGATCAATAATGATCAGTTCTTTTGTCTCATCATTGATTGCAAAATAGCAGTTGGTCTGTACCGGCCCTACCACATAGTGATTTATTTTTAATTTTGCCATTCTCTTCCTCCTGTCGGCGCAACCTTAGCCAGTCGTCCGCTCCACATCCATCACGCTCTCAATCTGTCGGATCTTTTCCACAATTTTTGTGATCTGTCCCCTGCCTTTTGTCTGGAAGGCCACATCAATTGTTGCGATCCCCTGCTTGCTGGTCTTCGAGTGAATCCCGGAAATATTGATCTCCGCCTCTGTAAATACTTTGGTAATATCCACAAGAAGTCCGGAACGGTCGTGACAGAAAATCTTGATTTCCGCATGATACTCGCCAAACTGTTCTTTGTCTGCACCCTCCTGCCACTCAGCTTCAATCAGGCGCACACGCTCCATATCGGACAAATGCAGAATATTGACACAGTCGGTACGGTGGATCGACACA
>ERZ780026.714-NODE-714-length-11542-cov-2.62427_pt1 | contig 11542 bp, 8 predicted proteins | sample MGYA00511861_ERZ780026 | MGnify/ENA primary metagenome ERZ780026 (study PRJEB29588, sample SAMEA1972002) | human gut metagenome | biome: human gut; feature: human-associated habitat; material: faeces | place: Denmark | collected 2008/2010 ...
TAAATGTAATATGTAGAATAGATTTACAAATGAGAAAATATTAAGTTGTATATATACCTCTTGGTACGGCAAGGTGGTAAACTAATTAGTATCAAATGTTTTCTTAATACAAACTGTTTTTTAATTCTCTCTTATACTTATAATATGTATTCGGAGATATGCTATAAGTCTTTTTAACTTCTAATCCGTGTATGTTCTCAAAGTAAGGTGTTCCGTTGATAATAGATATAACTTCAGTATCAGTATTTTTACCATTAAAGGATTTGCTTTTCGCCAATATTATATCCTTGATAGGCTTCTCCTTTTTAACCTTTATTATCGTTCCTTTTTTTCGACCGACTTGCTTGTTATTAAACTTTGCTGTCTGTAAGCCTTCTTTGGTACGCTGCCTTAAATCTGATACTTCCTTTTCAGCCTGCTCAAAAGCAATTCTGATTTGTTCCTTAGCAAGTTCAAGAAGATAGCGATTAATACCTTCGAGAATATAATCAACAGGAGTGTCGGTCATTGTAAGCTGATTACTCAATGCTTTTTTGTAGGTTTCGGTATTGATATGTGGCTCTTTGAGGAAAATAAGATTTACATTATCCTTAAAGAGCTTCTCATATATCTCATACCCTTCCTTAGCATTTCTGCTCATTCGGGATACAGAATCGAATACAATAGTATCTTCGGCTTTTACAATTTCAAGCAATCTCGTAAATTGCGGTCTGTCAACCTTTGTACCAGTAAACACTTCGGTGATAATCTGAGCCTGCGAATACTGGGCTTTAATATTTCTGATCTGCCGCTCAATAGATTGGTGTTCTGTGCTAATTCTACAATATCCGTAAATCATTTCTTCACTTCCTTTCTTTAGTCCAAGTATATATCATAATAAAATTTCTCGCTGAAAAGTCAGAATTTGGATTTTAGGTCTATTTCTATATAGTTTTAAACGACCGTTTATTTTGGTATCCTATTACTTAGCCTTTTCTATTTGATTTTATGTAACTTTTGGTAGTTTTTACATTAACCTTTAAATTGGTAGGGAATAGGGCTGCCTTTTCATTTATATATATAAAAACACTCAAGTCTGATTGCTGAATCTTACTTGAGTGTTTTTCTTGACATACTATCAATATATTGATATATAGATTTTTTCTGCAATAATGATTTTATCCCATAATCCAATCTGTGAGGTTATCGCAGCCATCAAAAGTGCTGCTATCTATATGACATCGACTATTCATTATTCTCACATACTGAAGATTAGAACAATCAGCAAAAGAATAATATCCTAAACTTGTGTATGAAGAAGGTATAGTAACCTTTTTGAGTTTGCGATTATTCCGAAAAGCCAAATCTCTAACTGCTACGAATGTAATATCCCAACCATAGGCATATGACGGTAAAGTTAATTCTGAGGCTGAACCTTGATAAGCATAAATGGCAGCCGTCTTTGATGTCAAATTCATATACAGGTAATCACCGTACAGCCTAATCTCCTGATTAAAATATAGCTGCATAGTGGTGCAGTCAAAAATATCAACACTTCCCGAACCGTTAAAGTCGGCAAGGGAAAGATCAATAGTTCTCAAATCATTACTAAGGTACAGCTGGATAAGTGTTACATCATTAATACTAATAACACCGTCTTTGTTTACATCACCGACCTTATATTTAGTTGCAGCGTTTGATGTAACACAGCTTGTAACTATCAGAATCGCAACAGCTGTTACAATAGATATTACTTTTCTTTTTCTCATAAACATTTCCTTTCTTGTTTCATTAGTCTTAATAGTCTTAATTGCAAAACGGCGTATAAAGGAGAACAATATTACACACCAATTTTTCCTATTTTCTTTTTAATTCACTGTTATTTCAGCTTTATAGGTTTTACCGTTGACGGTTGCTTCAATGTATGTAGTACCTGTATTCTTTCCTTTAATCATCAGCGATGTTTCAGAACCGCCGCAGATTTGTGCCACAGACGGATTACTGATTTTCCAAGAGGCTTTCTGATTTGAACCTACCACCTTAATAGTAATTACTTGATTTTTTGAAATTGTCTTTCTGTCTGGTGAGAGCTTAATGTTATCTCTTTCTTTGACTGTTACCATACAGTTTATATAATAATTGCCAGCACGAGCAGTAATATAAGTAGTACCGCTCGAATGTGCGGTAACATAGCCGCCGTCTACTGAAGCTACATCTGAATTTGAACTGCTCCAATAAACAGTTTTGTTAGTAGCATTTGAAGGTGATACGCTTGCCACAAGGTTAATGCTTTCACCCTCATACAGAGTGGTTGAGGTGTAATTGAGAGAAACATTGTTTACAGGTATTTCTGTATTCTTTGAACTTTCCTCTTTCTTATTGGCTTCTGGCTTGTGATATGAGGAACTACTGCTATGATTATTATTGTTATTATTGTAGTTATAATTGTTGTTACCAGAGTTATTGCCGCTGTTGTTATTACTACTATTGTTAGTAACGCTGTGGTTTTGATTATTATTTGAATCAGAACCATTACTATTTGAATTTGAACCTGAATCCGATTTGCTGTTCTGATCGTTATTATTGCTTTCGGGGATTGAAGAAGAACTTGAATGGGAATTAGGAACGATAGTCATTCGTGGAACTTGCGAACTTTCGCTATCGCTATTTTCATCATTTGAAGTTGTTTCTTCGTCATCATTAGATGTACCAAAAAGGTAGTCAAAATCATAGCTTTCACTATTTGAGGTTGCTTGTGTGGCATTGTCAAAACTGTCTGAGGTGCTGTCAGATACCATTGGAATAATCATTAGTACAATAATAATGATAACTATAATAGCAACTACACCGAGAATACTTGCAATGATGATTTTTGACTTTTTATTATTGCTTTCGTTAAGTTCTGACTTATTACTTTGATTGAGCTGGTCCTCATAGCCTTTAAAGCCAATATCTTTTTTAAGCCCCATTACTTTCTCCACCTCTTTTTCTTTTGATTGTCAGGATTTATTTCATTAATCGGAATATTAAGGTTTAAAATGCAGTTGTAGATGTATCCGCAGACTTTGGCAGGTGTATCAAAACTATCTGATACATTCGGTGAGAGATAGCAGCAATCTTTTTTTGTACCCATAATATTTAAAATTTCTTGATAGTGTTGGTTGTCACTAAGAGAAAAAATGTAGTTAAGGTCAATGTCATACATCAGCTTTACATTGGATACGAGGTGAGCTATCTCAAGAGGTGCTGTGCCACATACAATTATTTTTATATCTTTTTTCAGATAGTTTTCAGGAAAACCATTGTCAGTAAGGTATCCGTAATCAACTATTCTGTATGTTACATCATTTGCAATAAATGAGCGTGATTCTTCCTTATATAATCTAAGACTATCTTTTATAAGGCAATCTCGGTCAGAATCGTAAATAAACTCATCGTAAAGTGATGTAAGACAATCGCAAAATTGACTGTTGTTTTCTTCAACATAGCAAGCCTTGATTCCTGCTTCATTAAGAAAACGAGTAAGCATAATAGCCTGAGTGGTTGTACCGATTCGTGGCATAATGCCGATTACACCGATCGTGGTAATCTTAGTTGGGCGTGTTGATGGTTGCAAAGCATTACCTTGCATTGGTGACTGAACAATCGGAATACCGCTTTGAGTAGAAATATCAGATTTTGGAGTGATATTATCAGACTGCATTTGCGGCTGCTTAATTACTGGTGGAATGTTTTGATTTACAGAATTGTTATTAGGCGTTTGTTCCATAACTGTTTGAGGATTATAACTACTTTGCTGTGGCTGAAATGGCGGTTTACCGATTGGAGCTTGAGCCTGTTGCATAGGTTGAATATCAGCCGCAACGGCTTGCCTCTTTGCTTCAAATTTAGCTTTTTGCTTTTCCTCTTTAGCTTTCTGTTTCGCCTTGACTTTTTCCTGCTTCTTAATTTCTTTAAGTTCTTTCTTTGTAAGTTCACGAACTTGTGGCTGTTGTGGAACAGATACTTTTGAAGGTGCAGGCATATATTGAGTTGGCTGTACAGTAGGTTGAGTGTTATCGCTTAACTGATTTTCTATAATCTTAGGTGCAGAAGGCTGCACCAGAGTTTGATTTTGCGGTTGAAACTGAACAGGTACTTGCTGTACTGGCTGAGGTGTAACTATATTATTCTCAGATAGTTTTTTCTCATAATTTACAGGATTATTATTTTCCATATAGTTTTGAGGTGACTTTTTAGGAATTTGAAAGTTTTGTGTCTGTGAAGGGTGAGGAATACCCTGTGGCTGTTTCTTAGGCTGAGATTGATAAGAGTTGTTATTTTGAGTCTGAGGAACAGATTGTGTGTTCTGACAAGCGACTGTTGCAGTATCAGGCTGAATACTTACACTCTTATTAGGAAAAATCTTAGTGATTTCTTTAATCAGGTCATCAGTAGTTATTGACTTGAGAAAGTTATATATTCCCAAAGTTTCAGCAACGATAAAGTATTCTTTGTAGTTTGATGGAATACCCTTAACTACCTGAATAGTACTTGCAGCCATTTTGCTTACGGCAGAGATGATTTCGGCAAAATTGTCTTTAGATACACAAAAGGTAAATTCCGAAAGGTCATAAATAATGGCAAATGCGTTGTCTGCATTTGCCACAATAAACTTAACTATATCTTCGGCTGACGATACAAGTTCAAGGTAACGAACTTCATATCCCAATCCCGACAGAGTATTATATACGGATTTAGTTTTCTTTCCAATAAAAAGTATCTTATCCATATCGTTATCACTTCTTTCTATTTTCTTAAATTATCTAATTGGTTTTGTTTATTCCTGCGTTCAGTAATCTGAGCATTATAGTCATCAATCTGACTCTCTAAATCCTCAATATTTGAACTGTATTCATTATATGAATTTTCATAATTTTGTATTTGCTGTTCCGAAGCTTCTCTTTCAGTATCAGTCATATACTGCTGATTGTCACGGATTTCAGCAACCCTGTTAAGAATGTTGGTTTGAATAGTTTTGTATTCGTTTATTTCGCCTTGAAGTTCATTAATACTCAAATTGATTTCATTTATCTGATTGTTAAGCTTTTCTTTGTATAGCGAAACAATATCCTTCTCCGCAAACTTATCTACTTCCTCAACTTTATTAATATTCGTATAAAGAGCAGCAGAATTGGTCTGCTGCTCTTTATCGCTCGACAGAAGTGGACTTGTATCGTATGACACCAAAAGCCTTACTTCTGTGAATTTTTTAAGTTGTGAAATCTTTACAACAGAAAAGAAAGAAGATTCATACAGCGTTTCTGTTTTGAGCTGTTGAGTGTTATTACTGTCATCTCTTGAAATAGCAGCGTATTGGTAAGTATCAATTCCGTCAAAGCTTGTATTATTGAACGACAAGACAACTTCCATTTCGTTGCTGTCCTTACTATATTGCCAACTTTCAATCATAACAGTATGGTTATCACCAATTTCTATTTCTTTTCCTGTTTCTGTGAAGTACATCTGCTCTGCACTTCGTTTGAAAATGTACGGAGAGGAAAATAAGAATACAAACAGAAAAGAAACAACTACCACAAAAATGCCGATAAACATACTTTTGTTTCTCAAATAGTTTTGCTTCTTGGCATTTTGAGAAATGCTTTTAAAACTCATATTCATTTACCTCTTTTAAAAATATTTATTAAATTTTTATTTTCCTCTTACACGGTCATAGAATCCAACTGCCGTAGAGTATGATATGTTTGTATCGAAATCACTCACACTATATCCGTACTCGGAATCTTTATCTTCGATAAAAGTTAGTATGAAAATGTTATCGCTCAACTCATTAAAAACAGTAGAGTAATTACAATAAAAAATAGCTTTAGGCTCATCAGTATCGAGATCACAATATACTATGTTCAGAACCTCAAATCCACTTGGTAAAACCGATGTGTTTTTGCACATTTCTTCGGCTTTCGCATAGCAACTGTCTGTTACAAACGGTTTTAATTTTTGCATTATTTCATCATCATAAGTATTAGAATCGAATGTAGTTATTCCTTCAACAAATTTAGTACCCAAAGTATCTAAATCATTTTTTATAGTCTTAACTCTTTCTAAAGCTTCTTCCTTTTCAAGTTCGGTAATTTCTGGATCGACCGTTGTTGGTGCAGCAGTTGCCTGCTGATTGTTATTTGATGATTGATTATCACTTGAACTATCACCGTACTGCTCTAAGTATGGCTTTAAGATATTAATATCGTTTACATTTTTAATTACAGAGAATACGCTGACACCGATAGCAAGTGCAAAAGCAATATTGACTATAACTATTAATTTACTGTATTTTTGAAAAAATCCTCTCATTGCTTAATCTCCATTATAGTATCATCAGGTTTACAGTCATAAACATACCAGTTGCCGTCTATGACAGTCATTTCAACTTTGAATATCACTCGTTCATCTCTGTCGTTTGGTCTTTTAACAGTTTGGTGAGCCTCAACATACAGAGTTGCGTGTATCATATACGAGTAATAATCTTCGTCTTGATATTCCTCAAATGTACGGATAACTTCTGTATTGTACCCTGAAGGAAATTCTGTTGGAGTCATCATTGTTCCTTGACCGTTTATTTCGAGTATAGGCTTAAGTCGTTCGTAATAATCCTGACACACATAAGGAGATACAGCATTAAGAATGTTATCAACTTCTTCATACTGTTTGCCTTCATAGGTATATCTTGCCTCAACAAACTTTTCCGCAATTTCAATCATATCTGATTTATGCTTAGTATATGACTGTATTTCGCTGTTAAGTTCCGTGAGCTTATTCTCAAGATTATTTTTGGGATTAACGGTTTCGACTACAATGGTTGGCTCAATCTCATCATTAGTAGCTTGAGTTACCTTTACATTGAGCTTGAGATTGTTTACCTTCTCTTTGGTATCAAGAAGCATTGAGCGTGAGATACCGTATGTAACAAAGCCTGCTACGCATAATACAGCAAGTACGATTGTTACAATAGGCATAAGCTTTTCTTTTTTCATTTCTAATCTCCTCTTTTATTTTTAGTCACTAAAGAAACAGACAACACCAGTATTACCGTTATATTTAAAAATTAGCGGAACACGATGAAAAAACGAATCTGGATTTTCAGTATAGTAATCATCAGTACACATATATCGAAGCTTATATTTAACTGCATACATACCTTGATCGAAAATTTTTCGTACTGCGTCTTTGGCTTCTTGTGTTGCAGTATCTTTCCACCCCTCATATCCTAAACCGCCTTCGGCTACACTTTTTTTAATTTTCATTGCGTCATTGCAACGACCGTCAACAAGTGCGTCACGAATACATTGAGCAACTATTAGGCAGCCATCAGAATCACCACCATATTCACCTGTAACAACCTTTTCAACAAAGGTTCTCTGCTCATCGGTAAGCTTATACGCTACTGGAGCATAATCCGTTTGATTGAGGTAACCGTATTTTTGCTGAAATTCCTTGCTTGCTGCACACATACCTGATGTATTGGCATACGGTATATTAATAAAGCCTACAATAGATGAGGAAGTATCTTTATAGTTAAATGTAAACTTATTAACTCTGGTGTTGTAAAAACCACCACTGCCAGTATTACCGCCAACAGTTACTACGGTATTGCCTGACACTTCAACAACTATTTCTATATGGTCCACATCGTTTCCGTTTGACGGATCATAGTCATAGATTACCAAGTCACCGACCTTTGGTGTGTATCCACCGTTGTTGGCTTTATACATACCTTTTCCAGTTGCATTTTTCTTCCAAATTGGAACGCTTGCCGAATAACCGAGGTCATTCAGATTCATACCGCACTTTTTCAGACACCAGCCTGCGAAAATCGCACACCATTCGGTTGCTTGACCGTTGTTCATTTCGTTGCAATATGTTTTGTAGTCGTTACCGACTTGAGAAAGTGCGAGATTTGCAACAGAATAAGCTGAAGAATTAGCTGCGTTCATACTGTATATGCAGCTTAACATATCGTTATAAAATGTACTTTTATAATCATTGCCATCAACAGACATAGGAGCAACACTTGTAGTACCGTTATTATTCTTTTTAGTTTGACCTATAATAAGGTCATTAACATAGTTATATCGTCCGTATGTATTAGTTCCGTCAGAACTGAATAATTCTATTTGAACTCTCTGTCCTGCATTATTAATTTGAAAGCACATACGGTTATATATCTGTTTATATGCTGTTTCTTTTGCCTCATCTGCAAGAGCTTCATATTCTTTTGAACCTTCTGCAATGTTTTGCTGTTTGGCAAGGTCGTTTTGAATTTGAGTAACGCTCGGTATAATATCTTGATTATTACTCATTGTAAACGAATCAATAGCAACTTTGAATAGGTCATCTGTAAAATAGTAATGATACTGATATTTTCCGTTATCATCACCTTTCTCAAAGTTTGCTTTGAATCTCACCCAGTCAACTGTGTTGCCTGATATGGAAGAAGTATAACAAGGCTGTGCTGTTCCTGCTTGAAAAAAATCAGGTGAAGAATAGTAGTCTAAGTAATTCTTATATACTGTCTTGTAATTCTGTTCCTCTGAATTGCTATTATCAACAGGAAATCTTAACAATGCTTCGTGTTTAAAAACATTATTTTTTGCAATCAGCTTATATACACCAGCCAGTTCTTTAGAGTAGCCAGCGTTTTTAATAGCCGTATATTTACGCCTGTATTGAACTCTGTCATAGTTATAGCCGTATTGAGAATAATCAAGACCGTACTTTTGAAAACGGTCAAATAAATCAAGGATTTCACTACATTCAGTTGTAACTGGTTCGTTTGTTTGCTTTTGATTTAAAGCTGTGACTGCTGATATTATAATCAAAATTATGACAATAATCAAGGCTATAGCTAAAATTATGCCTAAAATCACTCCCAAAACTGGTGCAAGAGCCGCAATTATTGAGCCTAAAGCAGTTGTTGTGGTGGCAGCAACTCCTGTGGCTGCTTCTGCCGTTGCAGTTGTAGCAGCAGTAGTGGCAGATACAGCCGTTGATGTAGCTTGAGCTGCACCAGCGGTTGCTTTTCCTGCGGCTGCTGCGGTATCTGCACCTGCTTTTGCGGTTTTTCCTGCCGTTTCAGCTCCGCTTTTAGCAATATTTCCTGCTGTTTCCACACTGGATTTTGCAGCGTTGCCAGTAGCTTCTGCACCGCTTTTTATAGCATTTCCTGCCTTATTTGATGTATTTGCTACGCTTGGAGTATTTGGAGTACCTGTCGGCTTTGTCTGATTGCCTTTAGGTACTCCGTTTTTTGATTGATTAAAATTAGCTTGCGGATTACCATTAGAACTTCGGCTTGAATTGTTCTGATTATTCTTAGCATTGTTTTTATCATTAAGTTTATCTTTTAGCTTATCTTCAATCTTATCTTCAATCTTATCTTTGACTTTATCTTTTACTTTTTCTTTTATATCGTCTATACCGTCTTTTAGTGGGCGAGTAGCGTCTAAGGCTTCGTCTTTGGCTGAATCACCCCAGTTTGATATATCTTGAAGGTCATCAACTTCATCACCATAGCTTACATCACCTTCGTGCATATCGTCCATATTATCACCTTGCTCTCTTTATAAAAATTAAAAACAATATTATGCACCGCCCTTGAAAACGGCAAGCTCTTCATCTGTTGCGGTGATCTGCACAAGCAGATTATCAACTGATTTAATGTTCAGGATACATTGACCTACTGGAAGCTTGAATACTTTTTCAATTTCTGAAGGAGTAAGCTCCTCAAAAGAACTTGCAATTACACTTCGTGTGTTTGTATCCTGCTTGAAAATAAACTTATACTGACAACTCTCAAATAGTTTTATAAGTTCAGTTGAGCCTTCTGACTGAGTATTACCGAGTCCGTAGTCACGGACTGACTGAGAGGCAAATATAAGTCCTGTAAAAAACTTTCTGCCTTCCTTCGCAAAAGCATTGACCTGTTTGATAGCCAATGTTTTAGAAGTGTGCAGTATCTTATGTGATTCGTCCATAACGAGGAAAAATCTTTTTACATTCTCCCAACGAATTTGACCGTTCTCATATAGTTCTTTCATCTTGCCGCCAATTCCGAGTGCATTGGACCAACTAAGACTCAAAATAGAATATATCTGAGCGTCTTTAAGGTCATCAGCAAGTCTTGAGAGTGGGGAAATGTCAAAAGAAACTATCTGACAGCCGATAAGATTGTCTATTGTTGTATGTCTGTTATAGATGTGCGGATAGTCTTTAATGAGTGTTTCAATATTGATAAGAATATTATTGATTAATACCTTTGTGTCCTCAATTTCTTCATTATCAAGCATAGAATTAACTATCGGCAATAAATCTTCGATAATAGGATATTTTTTAGGCGGAAGGTCGTAAATTGAGTAATTGTCATTAGGAGTTAAGCCTTTGTTCTCATATAGAGTACGACAAGCTTTGATAAAAAGCTTTCGCTCAGTATCATCACTGTTTGGAGCAATAAAGCTGTATATAATCTGCAACTTGGAAATATGTGCCGAATATGACTGTTGCTCTGATTCTTCGGTTTTAAATATCTGCATAAAATTGATAGAATCACTTGTTTTACTGTCATCAAAGGAAATAACCTTACCGCCGAGAAAATGAACAAGAGAGGAGAAGTCGCCAACAGAATCAATGACTCTTATATAATCTCCTCTGGAACTTCTGTCTTTGATTATTTTTTTAAGAAGTGTGGTTTTACCTGTACCCATTTCGCCAATTACTACGGCATTATAATGAGTTCTATATTTATCTTTCTGAGCAATGTCAAAAATAAACTTACCGCCTGTATTCGGCATATATCCATAAATAGTTCCGAGCTTATCGTTAAGTTCAGAAAAGTGAAGGGGATTACCTATGCCAAGTGCGGTACTCTGAATAGCTTTTCCGTATCTCTTATAATCGGTGCTATTCTGCATATTATATGACATAAACATTGAACGCCAATCGGCTTTTGCTTCGTTAATATTAATGCAGCCCTGATATTCGTTGTCGTTAAGGTTATCGGCAATAGTAGCTACTCTTTCTTCTAATCCCTGTAAGGTTTGAGAGTAAAGAAAAATGCGTGGAACTATTCTCTTAATAGTTTCGCCGTATTTGACGACAGAAAAAGCAAGTCCAGCAAGCTTGTCTTTTTCTTCGGTTGCTTCCATTGAATCCATACTGTTCTTTGCACCAGTTATTCTTGTCTTAATTTCGGCAATACCTTTGTTGAGCGAATCTGTTGTTTCTTTTTTACTAATACTATGTACATCAATAAGGGAAACAGTATAGTAGTTATTAGTGAGTGTGTGCAACCAATGAGGGGATACATACTTAGGAAAGCCATAGACATACACGCAGGCTTCATAGCCTGAACCTGTTTTAATATAATTTTCGTGTGAGAATGTTACATTACCCTTCGGACATATTTCTTTCATAAGATAAGGATTGTAACCGTATTTCTTTATGTATTCGTCCTTGTTATCATTGTAAATAACTCTGTCTGCCTGATCGTTATACACAACAGGTATATTCT
>ERZ780026.720-NODE-720-length-11340-cov-3.80798_pt1 | contig 11340 bp, 10 predicted proteins | sample MGYA00511861_ERZ780026 | MGnify/ENA primary metagenome ERZ780026 (study PRJEB29588, sample SAMEA1972002) | human gut metagenome | biome: human gut; feature: human-associated habitat; material: faeces | place: Denmark | collected 2008/2010 ...
AGGCATAACCGAACATCATCCCCTGGTCGCCGGCACCAATCTGATTGTTGGCGTCATTTTCGCCGTCTTTAAGCTCGTAGCTTTCGTTTACGCCCATTGCAATATCAGGGCTCTGCTGGTCAATAGAAGTGAGTACAGCGCAAGTATTGCCGTTAAAACCGCACGCCTGGTTGTCATAGCCGATGTCATTTATAACTTTTCTTGCGATACCTGCAATGTCAACATAGCAGTCTGTAGAAATTTCGCCCATAACATGAACTACACCTGTTGTAGCGGTTACCTCGCAGGCAACATGAGCGTTTTTATCCTGTTCGAGAATAGCGTCAAGAACAGCGTCGGAAATCTGGTCGCAAACTTTGTCAGGATGTCCCTCTGTTACTGACTCAGAAGTGAAAAAATGTTTTGCCATTATAATTCTCCTTTGCAAAAAATAAGCACCTTTCAGCCGAAAGGTGCTATTAAGACTCATCTTTCGGTAAATACCGCAGGATTTGGCACCTTGCAAATGCAGGTTGCCGGACTTCACAGGGCCTGTTCCCTCAGTCGCTCTTGATAAGATAAATATTAACTTATTGTTTTAATTATATACCGTTATATCGACAAAAGTCAACAAGAAATAACAGGTATATTGTAAAATCGGATAATCAAACAAAAAAATTATGCGATTTCATCAACGGAACAACATTCTGTACAAGGTACGCTGTGTTTTACTCTGTCCTCAACCTCGGCACGCTTTGCATTGTTAAAGCGGTCTACCGTACCTACAAGATAGCCTGTGATTCTGCGGATTCTTTCAAACGGAACAGAATCGTAATCGTATTTAACATCAACATAGTCGCCGTCAACTGTGAGTTCAACATTCTTGATATATTTATCCGGATTTGCCTCTCTAAGCTGTGTTGTGTATGCCTCAATTTCCTTTTTGCTAAGCTTTCCGCCCTTTACATTTACTGTCATAAATATCCTTCCCTTTCGTAATTTCATAATCCTCTTTAATATATAATGTAACTTTTAATTCTTTAAAAGCATATATCTTGTAGAGTAAATCTATTATAGCACAACATCTTGTTGTATGCAATATCAAAATAGGAATTATTCGCACAAATAAAAGTAAGTATTTTTGTTTATTTTTACAGTTGACAAATATATAAAAGCAAAGAGGACAAAAGTTTTGCCCTCAAATAACAATTTTTATTATTTTAATTTCCCGATTTGTAATTGTATATGAATATTTTAGCACAAAATTTTTTATTTCAAGCAAATAAGGCGATGCTTCCACCGCCTTATTATTATTCGAGCACCAATAAAACTCTGTCTATGTTGTTACCGAAAAGTCCTGCGTAGCCGTCCTGACCGTTTGAAGTTTGGTCGTCGTGCTGCCAGTCAAAATATTCTTTGCTTATTGCCGAAACTTTATATTTTGCTACAAGATATTTGTTAAGACTTTCAGCAATATTCTGCGGTGTGGTGTAATACACTCTGATTGCGTCAATTTTACTGCCGTTGCCCGCATAACCGTTTTCTAAATCGTCAATGTCATATCCGCTCACCTTTGGCAGCCATCCGCTTTTAGTGTGAACCTGATACCACACCTTGCCTTCACTTACTTTTATTGCAATATCCGTAATTGCTTTGCCTTTTAAACCTGCGTAATCTTCAAGATTTTTTACTTCGGGCAGCCAAACACCGTCACAGCACACTCTGTAGAAAATATCCGGTTTGGTTATTTTTTCTTTGTCTTTATCGTCTTCTTTTTTGCTGTTGAAAACGCTTTCGTTAAATATGATGTTCGTATCAATATTTTTGCCGTAACCGCTTACCCTGCCTGTTGAACTGTTCTGCCATATATCACAGTTTAATTCATTTACAGAATTATATTGAGCAAGCCAGATACTGTACTTTTTCTTTAATTTATCGTAATCGAGAAAATTATTAAACCAATTCAGATTAGCATATACACCTGCTCTGTAGTTACTTTTCTTGATCGTTTCGCAAAAGCGTTCCGCAATTTCTGTAAGTTTTGCTTTGCCGAGTTTAGTTTGTGAACTATCTTCCAAATCATAATAAATCGGCATATCAAGAGATTTGTTATTAATGCATTCAAGGCAAGCCTTTGCCTCTTTTTCTGCATCGCCGACGCTGTCTGCGTAACTGTACCAGTACACACCAATCTTCATATTTTCGCTTTTTGCGTTTTTGTAATGACTTTCAAACATACTGTCTTTCTGACTTGCTTCTCTGCCGTAGCCTGCTCTTATAATGACAGCTTTTATACCATCGTTTTTCATTTTGTTAAAATTAATGCCTTGCTGAAATTCTGAAATATCAACACAGCTTACTTTTGCCATAAAATCATCCTTTTAAATTGATAAAGTTTACTTTAGTATAATATTAAAAATAATACCAAAAGTTAAACTTTTCATTTACAGTGTTTAAAGTGCAAAAATTGCAGAAATTAGGCTAATTTTATTGTAAAAAATTTTATTTTGTGCTAATATTACCTTATAAAATAAAATGAAATCGGAGGTATTATGATGGAATTATCAAAAGTAACGGAAACTCGCAGAAGCGTAAGAGAATACATAAATAAACCTGTTGAAACAGAAAAGTTAAGAGAAATGATTGCGGCGGCTCAACTTGCACCGTCATGGAAAAACTCGCAGGTATCACGCTACTATGTGGTAACAGGCGAAAAACTTGCAGATGTTAAGAATGCATTGTCGCCTTACAATCAGAAAAATGTTGCAGACGCTCCCGCACTTATTGTTACCGCAATTGTGCTTAATCGTTCCGGATACGAAAAGGACGGTACACCGACAAACGAACTCGGCAACGGTTGGGGATTTTACGACTGCGGTTTGCAGAGTATGAATCTTTTGCTTAAGGCAACAGAACTTGGACTTTCAACTCTTGTAATGGGTATAAGAGATAACGAAAAAATCAAGGAAGTTTTGAATATTCCCGAAACCGAGGCGGTAGTAAGCGTAATCGGAGTAGGCTACAGCAATGCAGAGCCTGCAATGCCAAAGCGTAAGGCTATTGAGGATATTGCAAAGTTCTTTTAATTTAATATAGCAAAGCGTAAAGTAAAAACCTGTACAGCAGTTGCCGTACAGGTTTTTTTGTTATGGTTTTACAGTTTTAAATAAATTTAACTGCTGTGCCGTAAGCAAGCACTTCGGCAGCCTGCTGCATAACAGAAGCTGATGTGTAACGAACGCATACAATAGCGTCCGCACCCATTCTTGCAGCCATATCAATCATACGCTGAGTGGCAATATCTCTCGCCTTGTTCATCATTTCAGTGTATGATTTAAGCTCGCCGCCAACCATAGTCTTAAAGCTCTGTCCCATATCGCTGAACATATGCTTCGACTGAATTGTGTTGCCTTGCACAAGACCGAGTGTGGCAAGGTTTCTGCCTGAAATTGTTTCTGTAGTAGTCAGTATCATAATTTTTCTCCTCAATTAAATATCTATTTCCTCAAGGTCGCTTTCGCTTACTTTGCGGAGTTCTTTTTTGCTGAGAATATCGTAAATAACAGGAACGATATAGAGCGTCATTATGGTAGCGTACAGCAAACCGCCGATACATACAATAGCGATAGGCTGCATAATCTCTGAACCTGTGCCTATACCGAGTGCCATTGTTGAAAGTCCGAGAACGGTTGTGATTGCCGTAATAAGGATAGGCCTCATTCTTGTTTTGCCTGCCTCTACAATTGCCTCTCGTCTTTCTTTGCCCTCAAGTCTTAGGTTGTTGATGTAGTCAACAAGTACGATACCGTTGTTTACGATAATACCGCAGAGCATTACAAAACCGAGCAATGCCACAACGCTGACATCAAAACCTGTAATAAGCAATCCGAGGAATCCTCCCGTAAATGCAAGAGGAATTGTAAACATAATGATAAACGGTGACTTAAGGCTCTGGAATTGAGCAACCATAATAAGGTAAATAAGAATTACGCCTAAAAGCATCATAAGCAGCATTTGATTTACAGCTTCCATTGTGCTCTCGTTTGAACCCGAGTATTCAATACTGCAGCCGTCAGGAAGTTTATAATCATCAAATAAAGCTTTTGCCTTGTTTGAAACATCGGTGTTTGTATAACCGTCTTTTAAAGTACCGCTGACTTTAATATAACGCTTTTGGTCACTTCTTGTGATTGAATTCATTGATTCGGAATCTGAAATCTCGGCAACTTCGGAGAGTTTTGTGGTCTTTTCGTTGCCTTCTTTGTCTGTATAAGTGAGTTTAATATCCTTGATATTGTTTTTTGTAACATCACTGTTTTCGTCTTTGATTACAACCACATCAAGGTCTTTGCCGCTGTTTGTAAGGGTAGAAGATGTGGTTTCCGAGGTGATTGCGGCGGCAATCTGCTGATATACCTGTGCAACCGTAAGTGATTTTTTGGCAGCCTTTGTTTTATCGACAGTTACCTTGATTTCGCCCGAAGTAGCACCGATGCCGTTATCGGTTTCGTCAATACCGTCAACCGCAGCAAGTTTTTCCGCCATATCTTTTGCGGTATTCTGCAAAGTTTTGAGGTCGTCACCGTAAAGTTTGATTGATACACCGTCATTACCGAGCATAGCTGACATTGAGCTTGAAGAAGAGCTGCCGCTTACAACCACATCTCCGTCAATACTTTGAAGTTCTGCTTCAATTTCTTTGCTGATACTTTCGCTGTTCTTTACTTTGTCGTCTTTGAATACTGCATATGCCATAACAGAACCTTTGTCTGCATCGGAAGAAGATACAGAGCCTGTAAGACCCATAAGGCTTGTTGTTGAACCTGTCATAACACCAACAGTTTCAAATTCGTCATACGTTGAAAGAGTGTCGAGTAGGTTTTGTGCGGCGTCAATGGTATCATCCATAGTAGCCGAGTCGTCAAGGCTGACTGTTACGGAAAGCTCCGTGCTTGCCATATTCGGCATAAAACTGAAGCCTCTTGCCACAGCACCGAACATACTGCCAAAGAGAAGTACAACTGCAACGATAAGTGCGATTGCTCTGTGCTTTAATACAAAACGAATAGATTTTTCGTAGCCGCCGAGCATTTTATCAAACATTCCGTGCTTAACAGGTTTAACCTTTCTTAGCATACGCTGACCCATAGCAGGCACAAGCGTAAGGGCAACAATAAGGCTTGCAAGCAGGGAATAGGTGATAGTAAGCGCCATATCCATAAATATCTGACGAGTAAGACCCTCTATGAATACGATAGGGAAGAATACGCAAATTGTTGTAAGTGTAGACGATGCAATTGCGCCCGCAACCTGTTTAGCACCGTTTAAAGCGGCTTTTACAGGCGGCACACCACAATTCAGCAGTCGGTATATATTTTCAATTACTACAACCGAGTTGTCAACAAGCATACCTACGCCGATTGCAAGTCCCGACAGCGAAATCATATTGAGAGTAACACCGCTAAAATACATCAGCACAAGTGCAAAAATAACGCTGACAGGAATTGAAAGCGCAACAATGAGGGTCGGTTTAATATCTCTTAAGAAAAGATACAGAATTATAATTGCAAGTACAGCACCCATAAGAAGATTCTGTAAAACGCTGTTTATAATAATATCTATGTAGTCGCCCTGGTCCATAAGGGTGGTAAAGTGCAGACCTTCGTTTTCCTGTGTAAGAGAGTTGAGCTTTTTGGCTATATTTTCGGAAACAGTAGCGGTTGCGGCATCACTCTGCTTTGAAAAACTGAATACAACGCCGGAGTTTCCGTTAATCTTTGTGAATACCTCGTCCGAATCGTCAGCTATAAATACATCTGCAACATCGCTTAGTTTTACAACGCCGATACCGTCAATTCCCGTGTCAAAAAGAGCAAGCGACTGCATTTCTTTATCACCGTCTATTTTGTCGCCGACACGCACAAGATATTTAATATTTTCGTCATCACTTACATATCCTGCAGGCATTGAGAAATTTTGTGCCGTAAGAATATTTGAAACATTGCTTATTGTAACAGTGTTTGTCATATCGGCGGCTTTTTTGGCTTTATCTTTTTGGTCGGAGAGTTCATCACTTGCGGATTTTAATTCTTCTTGAGCGGAATTAAGCTGGGTTAATGCACTGTTTACTTCACTTTGCTTTGTGTTTAGCGCAGAAAGTCCGCCCGAAAGCTGATATGCCGCAAGAGATTGCTGTTTTTCTATCTCTGAAAGTGCCTGATTTACAGATACGGTATTGTTGTCAAGACCTTTTACAGCGGCTGCAATTTGTGTAATACCGCCGTCTACTTGAGATATTTTATCTGCAATTTCCGCTATTGTATCATCAAGTTTTTCATCTGTGGTGTCAAGTCCTTTTAATGCCTCAACTGTTTGAGTTATTGCTTTATCTACATTTGTAAGAGCATTTTTTGCATTATTAAGTCTTTCTTCAAGCTCTTCTTTCGGAAAACCGTATTTATCAAGTTCTTCATCTATTTTAGCAAGGATTGCTCTTACCTGTGCAAGCTGTTCGTCTGTAAGATCGGGGTTTGCAAGTTTGCTAAGCGCATCTTTGTAGTCATTGTATATTTTTTCAAAAGTTTCTATCTGTTGTGTAAGCTGTACTTTTTCGTCCTGCAAACTGTCAAGTTTTTCTTTTATCTGTGTTAATGTTTGGTAGGCGATTGTCAAAGTTTGCTTGGTTGCAGTAAGCGACTGCTGTTGGTCAAGCAACTGCATTTTTGCATTCAAAATTTCAGTGTAACCGCTTTGTGCCTTACATTGGGCGTCAGCAAGCTGTTTTGCAACTTCTTCCTGTTGAGAATTTAAGTCGTTTATTGACTGCTCAATGGTATCACTGCCTTGCTCCGCTTTAGAAATATTGTCCTGCAATTCTTTCTTTGCATCGGAAATTTTCTTTTCCGCATCGCCAAATTTGTCATTGAGAGCGTCATTGATTTTTGCGTTGAGAGCGTCAATCTTGGTTTGCGAAATAATAACATTTTCCTTTTGAGTTACAATACCTTTTGTAGATACAGAGGCTACACCGTCAATTCCCTCAAGCTGATTTTTCAGTTCATTGTTTACATAGTCGGAAATTTGCACTGTATCGTAACCGTCGTAATCAACCGCAACCATAGCTACAGGCATCATATTAGGGTTAATTTTCATAAGGTACGGACTGCCTACACCGTCAGGCCATGCATCTTTGATAGTGTCAAGATTGCCTCTCATATCAACGGTAGCGGTGTCCATATTTGTACCGTCCTCAAACTCAAGTGTCAATATTGAATAGTTGTCAGATGAGGTGGAGGTGATTGTTTTTACGCCGTCAATGGTTGAGAGTGACTGTTCAAGCGGTTTTGTTACCACCGATTCAACTGTTTCCGGAGTTTGTCCCGGATAGGTTGTAAGGATTATTGCATACGGAAAATCCATATTAGGCAGTAAGTCAGGCGTCATTTTAAATACCGACACTATACCCAATACAATTACCACAATAACCGCCACAAAAATTGTCATCGGCTTTTTTACACTTAGTTTTGGCAGCATATCATTCCTCTTTCATTGATTATTTCGATTATTTCCATAAAATTACTGTTTAATTAATTATTTATTACCTAATATCACTTGACTGCGCCTTGTTTGATTATGTCGATTTTTTTGATAAGGCGTTCACGCACTTCTTCACGGTCACTGCCTGCGACAAAAACATCGAAAATTGCATTTTTAAGCACTTGTGTAAGAATTTCTATGAGGCATTTAACGCTTTCGTTATCCTGAAATTTCAGGTTTTGTCTGTCAACCATAGTGTAAATCTCGTTGTTGGTGAGTGCCATATTAAAGCGATTTTTCAGATATTCGCTTACAAGGTCATCGTTTGCTTTAAAGCTGTCAACAATATTTCTCATAATTTTCATTGTTTGCTTTTGACTGCTGTAATCGCCAAAATAATCAAACATTTTAATGTACATAACAAAAAGGTCGCCGCATGAAAGTTTTAAAATTTCTTTGGCTTTGTTGCTTGATTCTTCAAACATAGTTTTAGTGATAATTTCTATCAAATCTACCTTGTCGTCAAAATACTGATAAAAACTGCCTCGGGAAATTTCAGCGGTTTTTATAATTCTGTTTATAGAAACCTTTTCGTTAGGTCGTTCCATAAATTCTTTTATGACAGCGTCGGTAATACGCTTTCTTTTTTCGTACGGAAGATTGTAAAATGTTTTTTTAATCATACCTATTACCTCCTGATATGACAGGTTATCATATTTGCTATAATTTTAGCATTATATAAATCCTTAGTCAATAAAGGTAACACAAATGTTATGTGAAGGTTTTGTGTACAAACTACTTAATAATGTCAGCACATTTTCCTTTTGTAAATTCAATTAAAGTTTGAGGGTCAAGGTCAATCTGATAACCGATTTTTCCCGCACTTACAATAATGTTCGGATTGTTAAGGCAGCTTTCGTGGAAAACGGTAGGATACTGCTTTTTCATTCCGATAGGTGAGCAGCCTCCTCGAATGTAGCCTGTTACTTTTAAAATATCTTTTACATGAATCATCTCAACGGATTTTTCACCAACTGATTTTGCGGCTTTTTTAAGGTCGAGTTCCGCCGCAACTGGAACAACAAATACAAAGTAGCTGCCGCTTACGCCTTTTGTGACAAGCGTTTTGAATACACATTCGGGATTTTGCCCCAAAAGTTTGGCAACGCTTATGCCGTCAACAGCGTCTTTTCCGTGCGGATATTCGTGTGCTGCATAATCTATTTTTGCTTTTTCGAGAATACGCATTACATTAGTTTTAAATTCTGACATAACAGCCTCCAAATTACAAATATATAATAATGATTATATTGTTTAATAATATACACATATAATTTTATTGTGGAAATTTGTGTATGTCAAGTATTGTTATAAATTAGACATAAAACTGTGTTTTTGCTCAAAATTTTAAAAATATTGATAGATATATATTGACTTAATTACTGCAATAAAGTACAATAGATTAAAAATAAATTGTATATTTTTCGTTTTTTCGCATTTATTGGGTATGTTTAATTGATAATTGCCACAGCACAAGGCTTTGGCTTAAAGAATTTTGCGGTATATAAAGAAAATTACGGAAGGATGATTGGCAATGCTGACTAAAAGCGAAGAAGAGATTATGAATTTATTATGGGAGGTGGGCGAGCCTCTGGCAAGTTCTGAGATTGTAAGCAAATCTGTAAACAGAACATGGCGCAAAAGTTACATTAACCTTTTAATCAATTCATTGCTTAACAAGCAAATGATTGAGGTTGTGGGTGTAAAACAGATGACAAAGAATTATGCCCGCACTTTTCAGCCTACAATGTCAAAGTACGCTTATTCCGTAAAGCGGATTTTTTCTCAAAAAGGTTTTAAAGAAGAGAATATTCCCGACCTTTTTGCCGAGATAATCGCAAATACGGAAAATCCTCAAATTTTTGAAAAAATGCAAAGTCAGCTTGACGAAAGAAAGCGAGAACTTGCATCGGATAAGAATAACCGTGACAGTTACAGCGCATAATTAAAAAGTAAAAATTATTATTACAATTGCCGCCTCGGAGCGGCTTTTGTATTATAGATTTATAGATTATCGGGTATAAAAATTACAGCCATCAAACTTATTTTAGTCTGATGGCTGTTTGCTCTTTGATGTTAAAGTCTTACAGGAATATTTTTTTCGTTAAGATATTTTTTTAATGTGGGAATCGGAATTTCGCCGAAATGGAAGAGAGAGGCTGCGAGGACTGCGTCTGCTTTGCCCTCTGTGAATGCGTCATAGAAATGCTCAAGAGCGCCTGCGCCGCCGCTGGCGATTACGGGAATTGAAACTTTTTCCGAGATTGCTCTAGTAAGTGCGATGTCATAGCCTTTTTTCTGTCCGTCCTCGTCCATACTTGTAAGCAGAATTTCGCCTGCGCCGAGCTGTTCACATTTTACAGCCCATTCAACCGCATCAAGGCCTACAGGAGTTCTTCCGCCATTCACATAAACTTCCCAACCGTTTCCTTTTCGCTTTGCGTCAATGGCGGCAACTACGCACTGACTGCCGAATTTATAAGCCGCCTCGCTGATAAGTTCAGGTCGATGAACGGCAGCGGAATTAACGGAAACTTTGTCTGCGCCTGCTCTTAAAAGTAAATTGAAATCGTCAACACTTCTTATACCGCCGCCTACGGTGAATGGAATGAAAATTGAATTTGCTACTTTTTCGACCATATCAATTGTAATATTTCTTGAATCGCTTGAAGCTGTAATGTCGAGAAATACAAGCTCGTCTGCGCCTTCTTTATCGTATTGCTTTGCACATTCCACGGGGTCGCCCGCATCTACAAGATTAACAAAGCTCATACCTTTTACAACTCTGCCGTTTTTTACATCAAGGCAGGGTATAATTCTTTTTGCATACATATCTTTTCTCCTTACTTTCCGTTTACCATATCGGCAAAGTTTTTAAGAATTTTTAATCCGACTTCACCGCTTTTTTCGGGGTGGAATTGCGTTGCGGAAACATTTTTCCATTCGATTGCCGCATCAATTTGAACTCCGTAGTTTGTCCTTGCGGCAACAATTTCAGGGTTCTTTGCCGTTAAAAAGTATGAGTGAACAAAATATACATAGGCATTGTCTTCTATACCTTTAAAAATGCCGTCCTTTTTTACAATATCAAGACTGTTCCAACCTATATGCGGTATCTTTAAGCCTGTATCGGCAGGAATTTTTGTTATGCTGCCGTCAAAAACAGATAAGCCTTTTTTATTAGGGCTTTCTTCGCTTTCGGGAAAAAGCAACTGCAATCCAAGGCAAATACCTAAGAAATGCTTTTTTGTCTTTATAAAATCAAGTATGGTGTCTTTAATGCCGTAGCTTTCCATGGTGTCCATTGTATCTCCGAATGAGCCTACACCCGGCAAAACGGCACCGTCTGCCTTTAAAATCATATCTTTATCTCTTGTAACAACACAGTCACAGCCGATATATTTCAAAGCCTTGTTTACGCTCTGAATATTTCCTGCGCCGTAGTCAATTATAGCAATCATAATCTGTCCTCCCGATTACATTTCAGCATAGTAGTATATTAGCATATTTGCTCGTTTTTTGCAAGAAAAACAGTGCGATAATTCATTATTTCAAAAAATAAAAAATTAACCCGTTTTTCGGTTGAATTAAAATAACTTGTGTGTTACAATTAAATATGTATGTAAAATTAAGAAAAATCCTGCGTTTGCAGGTTGCTCATAATTACAGAATTTTTAAAAGAAGGTTATTTGATGATCACTCATTTATTGACAAGAATAGATTTGAGTATGCACTCGCTTTCAAACGGTCAAAAGCGAATTGCAC
>ERZ780026.761-NODE-761-length-10775-cov-11.8622_pt1 | contig 10775 bp, 13 predicted proteins | sample MGYA00511861_ERZ780026 | MGnify/ENA primary metagenome ERZ780026 (study PRJEB29588, sample SAMEA1972002) | human gut metagenome | biome: human gut; feature: human-associated habitat; material: faeces | place: Denmark | collected 2008/2010 ...
GCCCACCCCGGGACCGGGCGACCGCCAGATAGTGAGCATCTTCCTCTACGAGGGTCGCATCATATCGGCTGTGGGCGCGCTGATAGGCATCGGTCTCGGACTGGCGCTCTGCGGACTGCAGCAGGCGTTCGGCTTCGTGAAGATGGGCGACAGCTCGGGCACGTTCATCGTCAACGCCTACCCCGTGAGCGTTCACTACGTGGATGTGCTCGTAGTGTTCATCACCGTCATCCTGATAGGATGGGCGGCGTCGTGGATTCCGGCGCGCCGTCTGCACCGTCAGATAATGGGCAGAAAAGCAACAATATAAACAAATCTAAAGAAAACAATGAACAAGAAACATTGTTTGACAGCAGTTCTTGCTGTCCTGCTTGCCGCTCCGACGGCAGTAGCAACGCAAACCGCCAGCGCACAGACTGTGCAGCCTGCGGCAAAGGCGAACGCCGAACAGGTTATCATCCTCAACGAGGACTTCTCGAAGATGACTTCGGGTTCGGAGAACAACCCCGACATCTCTTTCCTGACTTCGTCACTCAAAAAACATGCATTTTATAACTTGTTGATAAACAATATTTTGTATCTTTGTGTCACCTAATATTGGGTGACACGAAAGATATTTTAACTATGTTTGTCCGCAAAAAGAAATATCCATCCGGCAATATCGGAGTTATAGTTGTCGAGAAAATCGGTGGCAAGATGAAGGAACTTGCCACAATTGGAGTTGCATATAATGTGCGAAGATAAAGAACGAAAGTCAGGAAGTGAAAGACTGGATACAGGAACAGCCTAAGATAGACTGCCAGATGGTTGAATATGACAAAGGAGGGGAACGTCGTCTCCTGGTCGGCTATACAGATGACCGCGCAAAGAAAGATGCTTATAACCGAGAGAAGGGAATACGCAGGTTGGAAAAGGCTTACAAGCATGGTGCGCTTAATGACAAATGACCTTAATGGCCACGAACAATGGCGCACTTATGGGGTTCATTTATATGTCACTTATGGGGTTCATTTACATGTCACCCATTGGGGTACATTTACATGTCACCCATTGGGGTACATTAACATGTCACTTATTGGGGTACGCTTATATGTCACTCTTTGAAAGACAAGGGGTTAGGCTACCTATTTTATTAGAAATATTCTAAAAAACTTGGTGCATTCTTAACAAATAACTACTTTTGCAAAAAACATTAAGAATATGGAAAATTTCAAACTTTTCGATCCTATGACAATGGACAGCAATACGCTTCCAAATGTAGCAGGTAATTACGTTTTCCTTTTACGCAAAGGAAGTCAGTTACCTAAAGTAGACATTGAGCCCAAAATACCCGAAGTCACTTTAGATGGTAATACTTATCAAGCAATCTATACCGGTATTGCAAGTGAGAGTCTCAGACAGAGGGTCTACCGCACTCACTTTGTAGGCAATAACGCAAGTCGTTCAACTTTGAGGAAATCTATAGGTAGCCTTTTCGGATATGATTTAATACCACGAAAAGAGGGTGATTTAAAACATAAAAAATTCAAACCGGCTGATGAAGAAAAGTTGACAGAATGGATGATGAGCAACCTGTTACTTGCCTTTGTTGAAAATGCCGACCCTGAGTCGATGGAAGACAAACTTATCGCAGAGCTGAATCCGCCTCTAAATCTTGAAAAGAACCACAACAAGGTGAATGCAGAGTTCAGAGCGTTGCTAAGTAAGTTGAGATGCAGACCTGTTATTTGATCTGCAGAACACTTCACTTCTTCTATGAAAACAACAATAAAAAAAAACAATACATACACAATCTTGTTATCCTATAAATGGAGGAAAAATGGTAAAAATTATCCGTAGAAACGTCAACTTTAACAGAGAAACCAACAATTATAAATGTAAGTTTAACGATAGCTCAACCTTTGATATTTTAAGAGTAGAATGCTCTTATAATGAAGAAACAAAAGTGTATGAGATAGAGTCAAAATACCTGACAGACAGAGATTCTATCACATTCTATGCCTATCAGAACAGTGAATCATTCACTATTGAATGGCAAAAAGCCGTTGCAGATTATATAAAGGAGATAAAGTTATGAACCTCTACCAAGTAGAAATAACAACAGACGCAGACTTCGTTACCATAACTGTTAATGCAGATGATGAAAATGAAGCTGTTTCAATTGGACTCGGTATGTTTGATGCAGGACAATTAGACACAGCAGGCTCTTTTGTTGTAAATATCGCAGCCTTTCCGGCTTGTATTTAAAAAGAAATAAGTAGGTGTCTATTAGAGCTTAATCCGTTGTTAACTTAACGAATGTTTTCTTACCTCGAATTAGGTTGATGCCTAAGAAATGGTTGTTACCACGAACAGGTAACGGCATTACATCTATGGTGTAACGATGTTACATATATGTGGTAATGGCATTTTCTCTATGCGGTAATTCTGCTTGGGATGTTTAACAACGGATTTTTGTGCTACATCCTCCTACGAAAAAGCCACGCTTCCCGATGGAAAGCGTGGCTTTGTTTTGATTTATGCGGTGTGCGGCGAACGCCGCCCGTCACATTTCTTATTATTAAACGCTCCGATTACATGCGCTCCGGCACCTCGATGCCGAGCAGCGCCATGCCGTTCTTCAGCGTCTTGCCTACGTTCTGAGCGAGCACGAGGCGCACCACCTTCTCCTCTTCGGTGTCGGCACCGAGGATAGAGTAGTCGTGGTAGAACTGGTTGAACGCCTTTGTCAGCTCATAGCAGTAGTTGGCGATGCCGCTCGGCGAGTAGTCCTTGCCAGCCTGCTCTACAGCCGCACCGAACTCGTTGAGCTTCTGTATAAGCTCAATCTCCTTCTCGTTGAGCGGCATTGTGTCGGCGAGAGTAGCCGGGATGCTGATGCCCTCAGCCTGAGCCTTGCGCAGGATAGAGCGGATACGAGCGTATGTGTACTGGATGAACGGACCGGTGTTGCCGTTGAAGTCGATAGACTCCTCTGGGTTGAAGAGCATGTTCTTGCGAGCGTCAACCTTAAGGATGAAGTACTTCAGCGCGCCGAGACCCACAATGCGTGCAATCTCGTTGCGCTCCTCCTCGCTCATGTCCTTGAACTTGCCCAGCTCCTCGCTTGTCTGTTTGGCGTCAGCCACCATTGCTGCAATCAGGTCGTCGGCGTCTACGACAGTGCCCTCGCGGCTCTTCATCTTGCCGTTAGGCAGCTCCACCATACCGTAAGAGAAGTGTACGAGCTCCTTGCCCCACTTGAAACCGAGGCGGTCGAGCAGGATAGAAAGCACCTGGAAGTGGTAGTTCTGCTCGTTGCCCACAACGTAGATCATCTTGTCGATGGGGAAGTCGTTGAAGCGCATCTCGGCTGTGCCGATGTCCTGAGTCATGTACACGCTGGTGCCGTCGCTGCGCAGCAGCAGCTTCTGGTCGAGACCCTCGTTGGTGAGGTCAGCCCATACCGAGTTGTCGTCCTTGCGGAAGAACAGGCCCTTAGCCAGTCCCTCTTCCACCTTCTTCTTGCCCACGAGGTAGGTGTTCGACTCGTAGTAGATCTTGTCGAAGCCCACGCCGAGCGCCTTGTATGTCTCGTCGAATCCGGCGTATACCCAGTCGTTCATCTTCTTCCAGAGCGCACGTACCTCAGGGTCGTTCTGCTCCCACTTCACGAGCATCTCGTGAGCCTCTTTGATGAGCGGCGACTCTTCCTTCGCCTTCTTCTCAGCCTGCTCCTCGTCCATGCCCTCAGCCACGAACTTAGCCTTCAGCTCAGCCACCTCAGCGCGGTAGTGCTTGTCGAACGCCACGTAGTAGTCGCCGATGAGGTGGTCGCCCTTCTTGCCCGAAGTCTCCGGAGTCTCGCCGTTGCCGAACTTCAGCCAAGCCAGCATCGACTTGCAGATATGAATACCGCGGTCGTTCACGATGTTGGTCTTCACCACGCGGTTGCCGTTGGCCTCCATGATCTGCGCCAGCGACCATCCGAGCAGGTTGTTGCGCACGTGTCCGAGGTGGAGCGGCTTGTTGGTGTTAGGCGACGAATACTCTATCATCACGAGCGGCGAAGCCTCGGTGACGGGCTTCTCGCCGAACTTCTCGTTCTGGTTCATCTCGTTGAGCAGCGCGAGCCACGCCTTCTTGTCGATGACGAGGTTGAGGAAGCCGCCCACAGCGTTGAAGTCGGCGATAGCCTCGCAGTTCTGCTTGATGTACTCGCCGATCTCGCGTGCCGTCTCGTCGGGCTTCTTGCGCGAAATCTTAAGGAACGGGAACACTACGAGCGTGAGGTTGCCCTCAAACTCCTTCTTGGTCTTCTGAAGCTGCACCATCTTTTCGGGCACTTCCTGACCGTAAAGCTCTTTCACTGCCGCCAGGGCAGCGTTGATAATCTGCTGTTCTATTGTCATTGTTATATCGTATTTTTATATGCGATTACGCCGCATTACACACAACCTGTTACACCTTAATTATGTATAATGCTAAATGTTCAGTGCAAAGTTACAAATATTATTGCACAGAATGCCCCCGATAGTCGGCTTAATTGCAAACTACGTATTGCAATACGCCATGCGTACGCCGCAATTTCTGATTATTTAACAAAAATAAGATAATGCGATGCAAATTTTGTATGTATGAAACGTGGGTTTATAGAAGATTTTTAATACCTTTGCGGTGGAAATTAAAGGATAATTCAATTCACATCTAATAAATAATTATTTTTTAAAAATGGCAAAGTTAGATTTGACACAGTACGGCATTACTGGTTCTACAGTAATCGCTCACAATCCTTCTTACGAGCAGTTGTTCGAAGAGGAGACAAAGGCAGGTCTCGAGGGCTTCGAAGTAGGTCAGCAGACAGAGCTTGGTGCAGTTAACGTTATGACAGGTATCTACACAGGTCGTTCTCCTAAGGACAAGTACATCGTGATGGACGAGAACTCTAAGGACACTGTATGGTGGACAACAGAGGAGTACAAGAACGATAACCACCCGATGTCAGAGGAAGTTTGGCACAAGGTTAAGGCTATCGCTAAGGAAGAGCTCTGCAACAAGAACCTCTATGTAGTAGACGGTTTCTGCGGTGCTAACAAGGATACACGTATGGCTGTTCGTTTCATCGTTGAGGTTGCTTGGCAGGCTCACTTCGTAACAAACATGTTCATTCGTCCGACAGCAGAGGAGCTCGAGCAGTTCGAGCCTGACTTTGTTGTATACAACGCTTCTAAGGCAAAGGTTGCTGACTACAAGGAGCTCGGCCTCCACTCTGAGACTTGTGTAGCATTCAACACAACAAGCCGCGAGCAGGTTATCATCAACACATGGTACGGCGGTGAGATGAAGAAGGGTATGTTCTCTATGATGAACTACTACCTCCCGTTGAAGGGCATCGCTTCTATGCACTGCTCAGCTAACTGCGACAAGAACGGTCAGAACACAGCTATCTTCTTCGGCCTCTCTGGTACAGGTAAGACTACTCTGTCTACAGACCCGAAGCGTCTCCTCATCGGTGACGACGAGCACGGATGGGACGACAACGGCATCTTCAACTTCGAGGGTGGCTGCTACGCTAAGGTTATCAACCTCGACAAGGAGTCAGAGCCGGACATCTACAATGCTATCCGCCGCAACGCTCTCCTCGAGAACGTAACAGTTGACGCTAACGGCAAGATCGACTTCGCTGACAAGAGCGTTACAGAGAACACACGTGTTTCTTACCCGATCTTCCACATCAACAACATCCAGCCGGGTTCTTCTGCACCAGCTGCTAAGCAGGTTATCTTCCTCTCAGCTGACGCATTCGGCGTATTGCCTCCTGTTTCTATCCTTACTCCGGAGCAGACTCAGTACTACTTCCTCTCTGGCTTCACAGCTAAGTTGGCAGGTACAGAGCGCGGCATCACAGAGCCGACTCCGACATTCTCAGCTTGCTTCGGTCAGGCATTCCTCGAGTTGCACCCGACAAAGTACGCTCAGGAGCTCGTTAAGAAGATGGAGAAGAACAACGCTAAGGCTTACCTCGTAAACACTGGCTGGAACGGCACAGGCAAGCGTATCTCTATCCGCGACACACGTGGTATCATTGACGCTATCCTCAACGGCGACATTGACAAGGCTCCTACAAAGCAGATCCCGATGTTCGACTTCAAGGTTCCGACAGAGCTTCCTGGTGTAGCTACTGAGATTCTTGATCCGCGCGACACTTACGCTGAGGCTTCTCAGTGGGAGGAGAAGGCTAAGGACCTCGCTGCTCGCTTCATCAAGAACTTCGCTAAGTACACAAACAACGAGGCTGGTAAGGCTCTCGTTGCTGCTGGTCCTCAGCTCTAATCCATACGTAAGTATGGGTCTGACAGCGTAAGCTCTTCGCTTCAGCGCAAGAGCTTGCGTCATTCGTAGACTTTACGATAAAGACAAAATAAATAAAGGTCTGCTTCCCTTGCGGGAGGCAGACCTTTTTGCTTTTATAGCCTTTGGGGTTTTTCTAAGCCTTTCTAAGCCTTCTTAAGCCTTTCTGAGCCTTTGGGGTTTTCTAAGCCTTTCTGAGCCTTCTTAAGCCTTTCTGAGCCTTTTTATTTTCTAAGCCTTTCTGAGGAAGAACTGCTAACTAAGCCCTCCCCGATGGGGAGGGTTGGGAGGGGCTTTTACTCCGCGTACTCGTTGAAGCACGGCGTGGTTGCAAGCACAGCCTGCACATCGTCTATTGTGCCCTCGAACGGACCGCTGTGTTCCAGTTTGCGTGTACACATGGCAGCCGCGAAGCGTCCAGACTCCTCTACGTCCATGCCCTGCGCACGACACCACAGATAGCCAGCCGAGTAGGTGTCGCCACAACCCGTAGCATCCACAATCTCCTTTGGCTCATAAGCCGGAATCTCGTGGAACTCGCCGTCGACGAGGATGATAGAACCATAGCTTCCGAGCGTCACGCACACCTCCTTAACGCCCCATTCAGCCAAACGGAGCGCAGCCATGCGCGGGTTGCGCAGTCCGGTAATCACCTCCATCTCGTGCTCGTTCACCTTGATGATGTCGGTGTTAGCGAGTATCTCGCGCTTCTCAGCCCAGTCGATGGCGAACACCTCCTGATTGCGCACCTCGCGCAGATAGCCCTGAGCGTCGATAGAAATCTTGCCCTTTGTAGACAGATACTTCACAAGCTCCGGCGAAATATCGTCGTTGAGCAGCGTTCCGAGGTGGTAGACGCGCGCATCCACGTTCTTCATCTCCTCGATAGTGAACGGATCGGCACGCTCGAGCACACGCTGAGTGCGGTCGTTTTGGTCCTCGCCATACTTGTTCTCGAAGTAAACTGTGTGGCTGCTTGGGTAAGTAAGCACGTCGATGCCCACGTTGCGCATGTCCTCTACAGCTTTCATCTCGCCCTCTCCGAGTTTCGTCACAAGCTGGAACGAAACATTGTCGGGCAGATTGTTTATGGCATAAGAGAAGTAAAAAGACGTGCCGCCAGCCATGTATACGGTCTGACGCGGGGTGATGATCTTGTCTTTCGTGATGTGTCCTATGCAACAAATATCCTTCATACTTATATCTTTAAAGTTGTTTTATTTTGCGATGATTATGCTTGGCTCGTCAGTCCATACGCTGTTGGCGCCCTTCTGCAGTTGTGCTGTGCGCAGCAGTGTGCCGTTCAGCGTGTAGATGTATACGGTCTGCGCCTTGTGTGAGTGGAGCGTTGTCCACTGCTTGCCTGCCACCTTCACAGGGAATGTGGTGCAGTAGTCGGCTGCGGCGTCCGTAATAGCGTCTGTCGGAGCGTCGGGCAGTTGCGGAAGCACTCGCTGCCGATATATCGCAGCGTCTCAGGCAGTTTCAGGTCGGCAAGACTGGTGCAACCCAATCTGCTTGCTGCCCAACGATTCCACTACCGATCCGTCGGCTTTACAGAGGTTTCACTGCAGCTTGCCTTGCCATGTGCTGAGCGCCGAGAGTGCCGAGAGGTGCACGCTTTGTTTTTCGTCCGCCTTCAATGAAGATATTGAGGTGCAGAATCCTTCATATTTGCCCTCGCAGTCGAGCTGTAGCGGTGCGGCTTTCTCAGCCTTCACGGGTGTGATGCCTATCACAGCCTGCTGCTTGTTGGCGAACTCGAAGTTGCGGTCGGTCGATGTTATGGCTGATATGGCGAAGAAGCCGTTGCCGCTGCCGTTCCATCCGAAGTTGAAGTGGAAGAGGTTGTCGCGGTAGCCGTCGAGCACGAAGCCGTGCGCTCCGCGTCCTTGTATCGATTCGCCGGTGTAGATAACCGGTCGGTTGTTGTCAATCTCCTTGCGCATCATGCCGTCCCACGTAGCGGCGTCGTAGTCGCTCGCTGTGAGCAGACGCGCCGTAGCTCCGTAGCGGAACTATTGCTGCCGCTGCCCACGTCGGGCCACTGGTGGTAGCGCATCACGATAGCCATCGCCGTAGCGGCGCATCCGTCGGGTATAGCGTTGCCAGCGAGCGGTCGGTCGGTGTAGCCGAGAATGCGCTGCATGCGCTCGTCGCCCGACACGATGAGCAACTGTTTCTCACGCTCGTCGGTGAAGAGGTAGAAGGCTTCCGCCTGCTTTTCGTCGTGCGCCTTCTTCAGCAGATGGCGTCCGCTTTTGTTGTTGATGCGCAGTAGGCTGACTGCAGTTTTGTTGTCGTTAGCCAGAAAGAAGTTTTCAGCCACTTTCTTGCCTCTGCCAAGGTTCGCTTCTGTGCGTTTGTGGGTGTTGCCACTGCCAGCAGAACGAACAATGCTGTGAATAGTTGTGCTCGCATATGAGTCAATAGTATTTTGAATGTTATAGCATCTTAGGCTTCTATTGTGTTGAAACCCATATAGAGTATGTTTAAAAGCAACATGCAAAGTTAGATAAAACTTTTGAAAATGAGCCGTTTTTTGTGGCGTTTGTTGCGAAGGGCTGTGTTAAAATTGTCTGTATATGCGCCATGCCGCCATTGTCTGGCGACATAAGGTCATAAAAACCAACTTGCCGCACAACACCTCGTTGAGGGTCGTGCGGCAAGCAAATCATTAGTATGTTATGAATTTTTTTTGTGAGCCGGAGACTTCACAGCCTCAACTCGTTTGGTGTTTTAACTAAACATGATTTTATTGAGAAAGCATAGAAATTGTCTTTTTTGTCTTACTTGAGCATGGAGATGTCGTGCAGTTCCAACTGCTGTGGCACGGCGTCTGTCTTCTTCACCGAGTCGAGGTGAGCCGAGTCGTTGAGCGCCACCGACACTCCGGGCACGGGCTGCGTAGAGTAGACTTCCGGCATCGCCGTGTTGCTCGCATCGTTGCTCTGGAACGAGAGCTGTGCAGCCTGTGTCAGTGTGAGCACTATTGCTACCATTGCTGCCGCCTTGAAGAGTGGTGCGAAGCGTTGGCTGATGCGTATCGGCTGTGCCTTCACCTTCAGCTCCTGCGGCTCGTCAATCATGGACATTATACGCTCGTCGAAGTCGTCGCCGAGGTGGTCGGTCTTCGTTTCGGTCTGCTCGTAATTGAAGAGCGGACGATACTTTGCGAGTTCCTCCGGCACGCAAATCTGGCTGAAGAACGAGCGCAGTATCTGCTCTTCCTCAAGCGATGTCTCGCCCTTCCAGTAGCGGTCCAAGAGTTGGTTTATGTATTTATAGTCCATATTTACGATGTTGTTATGTTGAGATGTTGAGGTGTTGTTATGTTGAGGTATTGAGATGTTGAGGTGTTGGGGTATTGAACCTCTTGTTATATCTCTCGGGGTGTTCTTGGGTGTTTCTATATGTACGACGATTGAACGGAGAAAAGGTTACAGAGAAATTGTACTTTTAACGCCCTTTAACAAAAACGCTTTTAGGGATGCCTTTTAGGGGGTGCACTTGTCTCAAGTGCACCAACAAAGCAAAAGGAGCACCAACAAAGCAAAAGGAGCACCAACAAAGCAAAATGAGCACCAACAGAATGGTAGGTGCACTTCTTGCTCTGGCAAGCGGCAAAGCCGAGCGCAGCCCGTCTTTGACCACATTATTAGTTTTACCGGACAGCAATAGTTTCTTATATTTTCGCAGTAAAACTTCACGAAAAGTCATCGTCACCCGAACGGAATCCGATTGGACGGCGAACGGAATCCGATCGGACGGCGGACGGAATCTGATCGGACGGCGGACGCAAACGGTGAGAAAAGCTTAGGCTGTGTATCACTCGAAATGTCAGTTGAACCAAAAATAAACCCCGAAGTCCATTTTTACTGGGCTTCGGGGAGGATATTTATGCTCTTTGCAGTTTTACCGGACAGCAATAATTGAGAATCAAAGTCCGTAGTTGTCGTAGCGTTCGAACTGCTGTTTTATTGTCTGTCTGGCGCGGAAGATGTTCACCTTCACCTGCTCCTCCGTGATGCCGAGCACGGTGCCAATCTCCTTGTACGTCTTGCCCTCGATGTCGCGCAGCTGCATGCAGGCACGCTGCTTCTCGGGCAGAGCGTCGATGAGCTGTCGCACAATCTGCACCTTCTCGCGTTGTACGGTGTGCTCGTACGGGTTAGCCGTCGCCGTAGGGTTGCTGTCTACGGGCGTGTCGTCGAGCGACGCGTTCTGGTTCTCGTGCAGTCGCAGTCGGTCGAGCGCCATGTTGCGGCAGACGGTGAGTGCGAACGCCTCGATGTTCTCGATGGTGTCCCACGAGTCGCGACGGTTCCAGACACGTATGAGCGTGTCCTGCACGATGTCCTCAGCCTCCTCGCGGCTCAGCGTAATGCGTAGTGCGAGGCGGTAAAGGATATCCTTCATTGGCAATATGTCGCCTGGGGAAATAA
>ERZ780026.781-NODE-781-length-10500-cov-8.08971_pt1 | contig 10500 bp, 6 predicted proteins | sample MGYA00511861_ERZ780026 | MGnify/ENA primary metagenome ERZ780026 (study PRJEB29588, sample SAMEA1972002) | human gut metagenome | biome: human gut; feature: human-associated habitat; material: faeces | place: Denmark | collected 2008/2010 ...
TTTTCTGCGGCAGGCAGATCATAAGTACCATCTACAATATAAATCATTTGTGCAGGAGCAGTTATTTTAGTAGAAAACTTCACCCCTTGTGCATCCATTATACCTTTCAATTTACTATCCTTTCTTCCTATAAAAATAATTTCCTTATACTTCTCAGAAGGAAACGCTTCCGGAGCCTCATACTGCTTTTTATCAATCTCAGCATATGACGACCAAGCAGGATGCTTTGGTGCATTGGCAGCACGCATAGCATCATACATAGGCCATGGGGCATACAAGGGCAGATTAGGATCATATCCCGGATTGAATGTAGTACAATAAGGTCCTACACGTTCCGGTTGTACGCCTGGTACTCCCTCCTTATATTCTGTAAAGAAAACACCATCCCGGCTGATATCCGGTTTTGAAGTCAAATCTTTTTTACCCAGCGGCAAAGGTTTCAAAGAATACCATGCCATGTTGAACACTGTACTGTAAGAAGCATCCATAGAACGTTGATTGGCCAACAAATGATAACACTCATTTGCCAATCCCTCCATACGTCCAAGCTGAGATTCATAAGCTCTTTCACCGTTATATTTTGCGACCTGCTCCGGTGTACCATAGTAAGCCATACTATGTTCACCAATTCCCCAAGGCTTACCTATTTCAATCCAACGTTTCATTGAGTTCATATCACCATAATGCCCTACAGTGACAGGCAATATACCATCGCCATCATCCTCTCCATCCGACGAAGCCCATGGGCGGGTAGGATCATTCAACCGCACAATATTTCTCCACTCCTCCCAAGCTTTTTTCTGAGGAGTCATCAGCTCCGGCCTGTTGAATACATGCAAAATTACCGGTTTATTTTCATTACTGATACTCCATCCAAAAACAGAAGCATGATTACGATCTCTAAGAACAAAACGCGTCAAATGTTCTTTCGAAGCTTTCCAGAAAAGTTCAGAATCCAACTTCGGACCGCCATCACTAGCCCAGTTAGCTGTTTCATTCAACACACAAATACCCATTTCATCCGCAACGTCCAAGTAAAAACGGGGATAAACTTGTGCATGAGGACGAACCGCATTTCCATTCATACCTTTAATAGCTGTAAACCAAGCCCAAGCATATCTACGAGTCATCTGCGGAATCCCCATAAAATGCCAAGAGTCACCTCTCAGTTGATACGGTTTACCATTCAAACATTGAACAGTACCGTTCAATGTCCACTCACGCCAACCAAAACGCTCATATTTTACATCTAAATTTTGTTTTTTCACTTTTAGAGCCAGCAACAGTGCATAAAGATTAGGACATTCCGGAGTCCAAAATCTCAATTCATCTGAAACAGGCACTTGTAGTACTACTTTTGTAGAAGCATTAGCCGGAACAGACACTTTCACAGCTTTCACTTCCAATACTTTTTTCCCTAACTTCCAAACCGGAATCGGAGCGGAGTTAACATCTGTTCCAGCTAAATTAACCCATTCGTTAATATCACCCTGAACCTGCAAATCAGCCTTTTTTGCCATATTATTTTGCACAGTCACTTCCAATTCCAGTATTCCTTTAGATACTAGAGGTTTCACAAATATGTCTTCCACATGCACCTTAGGTAAGGCCAGCAGATACACATCCTGCCAAATACCGGCAATGTGATATCCCCACATAGAGCCAGCCGGTACAATACGGCGCCCAATTGTAGAATTATCCTCAAATAGGGACTGGCTACGCACTCCTACCAATACTTCAACTGTTTCACCTGCATTTACTTTATCTGTAATATCGATACTAAAAGGCAGAAAGAGGTCAAAGTTCTCACCAACTTTCTCCTTATTAATATAAACTTCCGTTGCGCCGGCCACTGCTTCAAAATAAAGTTTTATCTGTTGTCCAGCCCATTCGGTAGGTATAGTAACTTTTTTCCTCATCCAAGCCATCTTCACTTGTTCCCATTCCTTTGGATAAGACGGGTAGTTACGATGGTCTGGCCCTTCAAGATTTCTATTCGCAAAAGCGTTTATGTTCCAAGGTGAAGGTATTTTTATCCTAATATCACTCCATTGCTTTTCTTCCGGTAAAGATAATTCAGGAGCCACTCCTTTTCCTTGCACATAGGTTGACGGCAATGAAACCGGTTGAAAGTCCCAGAAACCATTCAAGCACACTTCCGACCTATATTCCTTTTCCATTCGGTTCACAATACCCTCACTTGGTGCAAATGGATAATTATACACCAACTTGCCATTACTCAATGTGCTTTGTCCAAAAACATTTCCGGACAACGCACACACAACCAACAGCAAACTTTTTAAAGTCATATTCCTTTTCATTCTATCAATATTGGTTTGAATTAAATACTTTGATTTTTGAACACAAAGGAAACGGAAAACCCTTAAAAAAGCAGTCCAAATAAAATTAATCTCAGATTAATATTAAATTAATATAGCTCAAAAGATATAATTTACGAGTAACAACAAATGAGAAACTGAAAAATAGAAGTGATTTACTTCTATTGAAAACTAAATAACTGAAGCTATATGAAACTTTCTAAATACAATAAAAGTAAACAAATAAAATTATATAGAACTATTTGCCATATAACAAAATAACATCGGGGGAGCATATAAAAAGAGACGACTCATTCAAACACTAACATCATTAAAAGAAACCCGGCCTTACATTCATGATGTAAAGCCGGGCAAACTTCTCATAAAACACTGATTATCAATGTCAACCGCGGAGAGACAGGCTCCCGAACCTACGCTTTCAGAAAATATCATAAAATTGCAAATCATTGATAATCACATATTATATACAATGCAGAGTAAATCTAAATCTTTCTAAATGCCTTTTGTTATTTCAATTTTTGGGTGTATATTTGGGTGTAGAATTTCAAACGCACCCAATTATGAATATCAAACGCAACATCATTTTTGCATTGGAGAGCCGGAAGAAGAACGGTGTACCAATCGTAGAGAACGTACCTATCCGTATGCGTGTCATATACGCAAGCCAACGCATCGAATTTACAACAGGCTACCGGATTGACGTAGCCAAATGGGATGCCGACAAACAACGGGTAAAGAACGGATGCACCAACAAGCTGAAACAAAGCGCATCCGAAATCAATGCGGACTTGCTGAAATACTATGCCGAGATTCAAAACGTGTTTAAGGAGTTTGAGGTACAGGAAACCATGCCGACCACCCAACAGCTAAAGGATGCGTTCAATCTGCGGATGAAAGACAACAGTGAAGAACAGCAGGAAGAAGCGCAGATAAGTTTTTGGGAAGTGTTCGATGAGTTTGTAAAAGAGTGTGGCAACCAGAATAATTGGACGGCATCCACCTATGAGAAATTTGCAGCAGTGAGAAACCACCTCAAAGAGTTCAAGGAAGATGTAACCTTTGAATACTTCAACGAGTTCGGGTTAAACGAATATGTCAATTTCTTGCGTGATAAGAAAGACATGAGGAACAGCACCATCGGCAAACAAATGGGATTTCTCAAATGGTTCCTGCGCTGGAGTTTCAAAAAAGGACATCATCAGAACATTGCATACGATACATTCAAACCCAAATTAAAAACCACCTCTAAAAAGGTAATATTCCTGACTTGGGACGAATTGAACAGACTGAAAGATTACCAGATACCGAAAGACAAGCAATATTTGGAACGTGTCAGGGATGTCTTTCTATTCTGTTGCTTCACAAGTCTGCGATACTCGGATGTTCGTAATCTGAAAAGAAGCGATGTGAAACCCGACCACATTGAAGTTACCACAGTCAAAACGGCAGACAGTCTGAATATTGAACTGAACAAATACAGTAAAGCCATACTTGAAAAATACAAGGAAGTCCATTTTGAAAACCACATGGCATTGCCTGTCATCAGCAACCAAAAGATGAACGATTATTTGAAAGAGTTGGGGGAACTCGCTGAAATCAACGAGCCTGTAAGGGAAACCTACTACAAAGGGAATGAGCGTATAGATGAAGTCACCCCAAAATACGCATTGCTAAGCACCCATGCAGGAAGAAGAACATTCATTTGCAATGCGCTGGCTCTCGGTATTCCGGCACAGGTCGTAATGAAATGGACGGGACACAGTGACTATAAAGCCATGAAACCCTACATTGACATAGCGGATGATATTAAGGCAAATGCCATGAACAAGTTTAACCAACTATAAAAGTATCAATCAGTTTCATGGATTATCCGCTATTTGAATTATATTTGCGACAACAATAGACATTGGAACATGGAAAACAACAAAGAACATCATATAGAAAGAACGAACTTTGACGCATTTGTTCATGCTGTCGGTTCGGAAATAGAACAGGCGCAAGTCAGGCTGATTACCGCAGCCAATGCGCAAATGCTGTTCCATTATTGGAAAATAGGAAACTATATCCTGTATCATCAGAACTTACAAGGCTGGGGAAGCAAAATCATCAAGCAACTGGCAAAGGCTATCCGGCTCAATTACCCTGAAAAGAAAGGCTATTCGGAACGTAACCTTACTTATATGTGCCAATTCGCACGGTCATATCCGCTGAACGTGCTACGAAGTTTCATTGATACGGATGCAAGGCTATCTGTTCCAAGCATACAGAAGGTCGCAGATGAAGTCTTGAAACTAAACAACGGACAATTTACGCAAGAACTTACTGCGCAAATACAATCCACTGATAGTCAGTTGTTAGAATTTACGCAAGAACCTCTTGCGCAAATTCAGAATGTTGCCAAAACTGTATCTGCCATTTACCGGATAACGATTGAGGATATAGAAAAATTATTTTTGGCATCCCCTGTTGCCAGAATAAATTGGGCAAGTCATGTAATTATGCTCAATAATTCGCTTCCATTAGGTGTAAAATATTGGTACATGAAACAATCGGTAGAAATGGGTTGGAGCAGCAATGTTCTTAAAATACAAATTGAAACCAACCTATATAACAGACAAATCAGCAACAACAAGGTAAACAATTTTACAGCCACACTTCCAGCACCACAAAGCGACCTTGCCAATTACCTGTTGAAAGACCCGTATATCTTCGATTTGGCAGGAGCGAAAGAAAAGGCAGACGAAAGGGACATAGAGGAACAACTGGTAAAACACGTTACCCGTTATTTGTTGGAAATGGGCAACGGTTTTGCCTTTGTCGCCCGGCAGAAGCATTTTCAAATTGGCAACAGCGATTTCTTTGCCGACTTGATTCTATATTCAATTCCGCTACACGCATACATTGTAGTGGAATTAAAGGCTACTCCATTCAAGCCGGAGTATGCAGGACAACTGAACTTCTACATCAATGTGGTGGATGACAAACTGAGGGGAGAAAATGACAACAAGACTATCGGGCTGTTGCTGTGCAAGGGAAAAGATGAAGTTGTGGCACAATACGCTTTGACAGGCTACGACCAGCCGATAGGTATCAGTGATTACCAGTTGAGCAAGGCTATACCCGAAAATTTGAAATCAGCTTTGCCAAGTGTGGAAGAGGTGGAAGAAGAACTGGCATCTTTCCTTGACAAGGACAATAATCCCCAAAATTGAGGTCTATGGCAGGAGAGATTAACAAACTGATTCCCCTATACGGAGAACTCAACAGGATATATAATGATTGGGTGACCAATTATGCTTTTTCTTTTGACAAGCAAAAATTCATCACCGATTTTTACAGGCAGCACAATGATACAAAGGCTTTTGAATCCGCTATCCTTGAACTGGTACTTGACAAGCATAAAGAACAATACACATTGATTCTCAATAGTTTAAAAATCGAAATAGAAAAGAATATACGGGCTTATGAAACAAAACCGCTGAATGATGACATCATAAAGCGTGTGTGTTTTCACTACGCAGACAGACGTAATTCTGCAATTAGAGACCAGTTGGAGATTACCACCAAGTTGCACGAGCCTTTGAATGACGCATACCACAGATATGATTTCATTGGTTTTCGGGAGCATACGGACGAAGAAGAAATACAGGCAGAAAAGGAATATGAACGCTGCAAGGCTGAATACGACAAGGAAAAGAAGGAATTGGATAAACTCTATGAACTGCAAAAGCAAGACCAGAAAGAGGCTTTTCAATATATCGAAAACCTTTCCAGTGATGTTTACCGCCTAAGCCTTCTTTTCATGGAAGTCCTGAAAAAATACCTTCCTGATGATGTGGAAGAAAAACGACCGGAGGAATCAGTCGAGCAAAATGCGCAAGAAGAAGTACAGAATACACCGGAGGAACAGCATGAATATTTTGACATGAAGCCGCTTTCGCCTATTTATGAAACCTGTGTCGGGGAACAGTTCGAAGCCATTACCATAGCGGACTTCTATGCCAATATAAATCTGTACCCCTGCAAGAACAGATTAAAAATCAAGGCAAGGGAAAAGATACGGGTGTGTTACCTGATATTCCTGATGAGTGAAAAACTATCCAAGCAATACAGGGACGAATGGCGAGACAAGATATTGAAACTACTGGATATTGACGAGAGCTATTACAGATCGAAGTACAAAGAACCCGTTTCCGATTTTCCAAGTGATAGCAACCAGAAATTCGCCAAAGAAATGGAAAGCATATTCAGATAATTCGTGATACATCCTGACATTCCATGAAATTACCACTTTTACCACTCAAATTAATTTTTGAGTGGTATTTTTATTCTCTGATATTCAGATGAATAATAAGACATTCCATTTACATTAACCACATCCTTACCACTTATAACCCTACCTAATTTTGCATCGTTCGAGAACATAGATAACAGCCAGTGCGCAGGGCTGATTGTTTAACGACTAAATAGATTGGACGATGACAAATCTTCAAGAGTTATTATTAAAACCCGTCTGGCAGATGACAGGCGAAGAGTTCATATTCCTAAGCAAGCACGCTTCCAACCAAACGGAAGCGCAACCGCAGCCCATCACGGACATGGAAAGGAAGTATGTGTACGGAATACCGGGCATTGCCAAACTGTTCGGGTGCAGCCTGCCCACCGCCAACCGTATAAAGAAAAGCGGAAAGATTGACAAAGCCATTACGCAAATAGGGCGCAAGATTATCGTTGATGCGGAACTTGCCCTTGAACTGGCCGGAAAGAAAACCGGAGGACGAAAATAACGGGAGGTGTACTTATGGATTATATGAAAGACAACAAGGAAATATCGGCAGAAGAAGCCGTAATCCTTTGGCAAGCCTCACGTTTGAGCCTGTCGAAAAGTTATGAAAAAGCACCGGAGATTCTCAAAGTACATGGTTCCGTCATAGGGACATTGGGGAATTTCAGTGCATCCATCGGCAAAGCCAAGAGCAAAAAGACGTTCAATGTGTCGGCTATCGTAGCCGCCGCATTGAAGAACGGCACAGTGCTGCGATATGTGGCTGAACTTCCGGAAGACAAACGGAAAATCCTTTATGTGGACACGGAACAAAGCCCTTATCATTGCCTGAAAGTCATGAAACGTATTTTGCGGATGGCCGGGCTTCCCGATGACAGGGACAATGAAAATCTTGAATTTCTTGCTTTGAGGAAATACACGCCCGAACAGCGTATCAGGATTGCAGAGCAGGCTATCTACAATACCCCCAACATAGCCCTTGTAATCATAGACGGTATTCGTGATATGGTATATGACATCAACAGCCCCGGCGAATCCACACGCATCATATCCAAACTGATGCAGTGGACGGACGACAGGCAGATACATATCCATACGATACTGCATCAGAACAAAGGGGATGAAAATGCGAGAGGGCATATCGGTACTGAACTGAACAACAAGGCAGAAACCGTACTCCTTGTGGAAAAGGACAAGAACAACGGGGATATAAGTAAAGTATCAGCCATGCACATAAGGGCAATGGACTTCGAGCCTTTCGCATTCCGTATCAACGACAATGCCCTGCCCGAACTCATGGAGGGTTACAAGCCCGAAGCCAAGAAACCGGGAAGGCCGGAAGAGGAAAAGTTTGACCCTTACAGGCACATCACCGAACAACAGCACCGCATCGCACTGGAAGCGGTTTTCGGACTGAAAGAGGAATATGGCTACAAGGAGCTGGAAAATGCCTTAATCAAAAGCTATACGTCAATAGGTGTAAAGCTGAACCATCAAAAGGCGGTACCGCTCATCACCATGCTTCGCAACAAACGGATGATAGTGCAGGAGAACGGCAGAAAATACACATTCATGCCCGACTTCCACTATTAACCCGTTACCTGCACTCGCTTCACTTTATTCTGTGGGTCTATATATTAAGGATAAAGCGAAGTGATGCAAGGAATGGATAAACCGCTTCACTTTATTGCCGTACTCTATATATACGACAATTTAGTGAAGTGGTTATACAGACCGTACTTCTTAAAATGGTACGGGCGAAAAGAAAAACGAATCAATTTAGCAACCAATTTACCAACTACTAAAACAATCATTTTATGGATATACAGACAGCCAAGCAAATCAGGATAGCAGATTTTCTGCACAGTTTGGGATATTCTCCCGTCAAGCAACAAGGTATCAACCTGTGGTATAAATCACCGTTAAGGGAAGAAGCAGAAGCTTCGTTCAAGATAAATACCGAACGTAACCAATGGTATGACTTCGGTTTGGGCAAAGGTGGCGGTATCATTGAACTGGCTGCACACCTGTATGCTACCGACCATGTACCTTACATTTTAAAACGGATAGCGGAACAGACACCGCATGTGCGCCCGGTATCTTTCTCTTTTGGCAAGCAAAACTCTTCCGAACCGAGTTTCCAACAGTTGGAGATTGTTCCGTTATCGTCCCCTGCCCTGCTTGCCTACTTGCAGGGAAGAGGAATAAATATGGAACTGGCAAAAAGAGAATGTAGTGAAGCCCGTTTCACCCACAATGGCAAACGGTACTTTGCCATCGCCTTTCCCAATGGTTCGGGTGGATTTGAGGTTCGCAACCGCTATTTCAAGGGTTGCATCGCACCCAAGGAAATCTCCCACATCAGGCAGTCGGGGAAAGCAAGGAATACCTGTTATGTGTTCGAGGGATTCATGGACTACCTCTCCTTTCTGACATTGAGACAGGAGAGCTGCCCGAATTATCCGGAGTTGGACGGACAGGACTACATTGTATTGAACTCCGTATCGAATGTAAACAAGGCTCTCTATCCGTTGGGCAGCTACGAACGCATCCACTGCTTTTTTGACAACGACCATGCAGGCATGGAAGCTCTCCGACAAATCCGCAAGGAATACGGCAGAGACCTGTACATCCGTGACGCTTCGCAGACTTACAACGGATGCAAGGACTTGAATGAATACTTGCAGAAACAGGTTGAAAGAAAAAGGCAAGTCCGGTCTGTCAAAGAGACGCACAGCCAGTCACCGAAAAAGAAGAACGGCTTTCAGTTATAGCCCACTATAACTACACGCTCCGCTTTCGTAGTTGTGGGCTCTCCCGAGGGGATTAGGGCTTTGCCCTAATGACCCACTCAGGGCGTTTCACCCCTGAGAACCCCGAGCAAAGAGTGACCCTCTCTTTGCAATCTCCGCTTATGGGTTACACCCCCTAAGAACCCCTCTGCGGAAGCGAGCAAAGCAATCAATTATAAACAATAAAAACAGAATAGTTATGGCAACAAAATCAAGCATACATATCAAGCCTTGCAACATCGCATCGAGCGAGGCACACAACCGAAGGACTGCCGAGTATATGCGTAATATCGGGGAGTCCAGAATCTATGTCGTTCCCGAACTTTCCACCGATAACGAACAGTGGATAAATCCCGACTTCGGCACTCCCGAACTGCGGACGCACTATGACAACGTCAAACGAATGGTCAAGGAAAAGACCGGACGTGCCATGCAGGAAAAAGAAAGGGAACGCAAGGGAAAGAATGGAAAGACTATCAAGGTGGCGGGATGTTCCCCCATCCGTGAGGGAGTGTTACTCGTCAGACCGGACACCACACTGGCTGACGTGCGTAAATTCGGCGAGGAGTGCCAAAGGCGTTGGGGCATCACACCGCTTCAAATCTTCCTGCACAAGGACGAGGGGCATTGGCTGAGCGGACATCCCGAAGCCGAAGATAGGGAGAGTTTCCAAATAGGCGAAAGATGGTTCAAACCGAATTATCATGCCCATATCGTTTTCGACTGGATGAACCACGAAACCGGAAAAAGCCGAAAACTTAATGATGAAGATATGACCGAAATGCAGAGCTTGGCATCCGACATTCTAATAATGGAACGTGGGCAGTCAAAGGCCGTCACTGGCAAAGAGCATTTAGAGCGAAACGACTTTATCATTGAAAAACAGAAAGCTGAACTGCAACGTATAGAGGAAACCAAACGACACAAGGAGCAACAAATAAGCTTTGCCGAACAGGAGCTGAAACAGGTAAAATCGGAGATACGCACCGACAAGCTCAAAAGTGTAGCCACTGATGCAGCCACCGCCATAGCAAGTGGTGTCGGTTCTCTTTTCGGCAGCGGGAAATTGATAAATTTTGGGAAA
>ERZ780026.790-NODE-790-length-10359-cov-2.69313_pt1 | contig 10359 bp, 7 predicted proteins | sample MGYA00511861_ERZ780026 | MGnify/ENA primary metagenome ERZ780026 (study PRJEB29588, sample SAMEA1972002) | human gut metagenome | biome: human gut; feature: human-associated habitat; material: faeces | place: Denmark | collected 2008/2010 ...
ATAAATCTGAATGCGGGCAACGGCTGCTGTATTCTCAAAATAAGTCTGGAGTGCCCGCTCCAGAGCCGTAAGCTGTTCCTCGATACCGGAATCCAGTGATTCTGCCGCAAACAGACTCAGACACTGATTACTGTTAAGCAGGGTATCGGAAGATGAATATATGGTAGTTGTGATGTCGTTTAAGGAGGAGGCAACACGCAGGCCATCTGCCTTCTCCAGAGATTCATAGCGGGCAAGCATCTGTTTTCGCACGCTGGCAATGGAAAAGATGCCGATTACCAGAAGCGGAAACATGCCTGCCAGCAGAAAAATACGAAGCAGCTGACTTCTGACAGAATGTGTATCATGTATTTTATTAATATGTAGTTTCATAAAATATCCTTTGTTATAAAATTAAGGGATAATACCGTCTGGCAAATTCTATAAATATTATAGTAAATTACGTCTAAAATTTCTAGTAGGAAAGCACGGATAAATTTTGTATAGTGTGGATAAGGGAAAATAAAACATTCGTATGGAGAAGGGAAAGGGAGGAAAATAAGATATGAAATTCAGTAATGGATGCTGGCTGCAGAAAGAAGGCTGCGCCTGCTTTTCACCGGCAGAAGTTTATTTTACAAAAATTGAAAAAGATAAAGTAGTGCTCTGTGCACCGACACATAAGATTAATCACAGAGGAGATACATTGGGCGGAATCAATCTTACGGTTGAAATTACCACTCCGATGCCGGAAGTAATCCGTGTAAAGACGTATCATTATAAGGGCGCAATTCAGGATGGACCACAGTTTGCATTAAATCTTCCCAAACAGACAGCAATTGATGCCACCGAAGATGATGAGAAGATTGTTGTAAAAAGCGGAAATGCAAAACTGGTTATTACCAAAGAGAACTGGTCCATGACTTACTATAACGGGGATAAGAAGCTCAGTACCAGTGCATGGCGTGATCTTGCCTATATGAAGACGGACTGGAAGGGTGATGCTTATGTAAAGAGCGCAGATAAGGATGCCTATATGAGACAGCAGCTTTCTTTAGGTGTGGGAGAGCTGATCTACGGTCTTGGTGAGCGCTTTGCCGCATTTACCAGAAACGGTCAGTCCATAGATATCTGGAATGAAGATGGCGGTACCTCCACCGATCAGTCTTATAAAAATATTCCGTTTTATATTTCAAACAAGGGATATGGTGTGTTTGTCAACCATACCGAGAAAGTATCATTTGAAGTGGCAACGGAAGCGGTCACAAAAGTAGAATTTTCTGTGCCGGGAGAGAGTCTGGATTATTTCTTCTTTAACGGACCGGATCTGAAGGATGTTCTGCGCCGCTATACGGATCTGACCGGAAAACCGGCACTTCCTCCGGCCTGGACATTTGGCCTCTGGCTTTCCACATCCTTTACGACAAACTATGATGAAAAAACAGTTATGAGCTTTATCGATGGTATGCTCGATCGTGGAATTCCGCTTAAAGTATTCCATTTTGACTGCTTCTGGATGAAAGATTTCCACTGGACCGATTTCCTGTGGGATGAGCGTGTATTCCCGGACCCGGAGGGGATGCTTTCCCGTATGAAAGCAAAGGGATTAAAGATCTGTGTATGGATTAATCCGTATATTGCACAGGAATCCGTGATGTTTGACGAGGGCATGGAAGGCGGATATTTCCTGAAGCGTCCGGACGGTTCTGTATGGCAGTGGGACATGTGGCAGCCGGGCATGGCAATCGTCGACTTTACCAACCCGGAGGCAAAGAAATGGTATCAGAAGAAACTCGAAGCATTGGTTGATATGGGTGTGGATTGTTTCAAGACAGATTTTGGTGAGAGAATTCCAACCGATTGCGTTTACTATGACAAGAAAAATCCGGAAAAAATGCACAATTATTATACCTATTTATATAATGAAGCTGTATTTGAAGTTCTTGAGAAAAAGAAAGGAAAAGATGAGGCAGTACTGTTTGCGAGATCTGCTACCGCAGGTGGACAGAAATTCCCGGTACACTGGGGCGGAGACTGCTGGTCTGATTATGAATCCATGGAAGAAAGTCTGCGTGGCGGATTATCCTTACAGCTTTCCGGATTTGGGTTCTGGAGCCATGATATCGGCGGATTTGAAAACACTTCTACCGCGGATGTCTATAAGAGATGGTGTGCGTTTGGTCTGCTTTCTTCTCACAGCCGTCTGCATGGAAGTACATCATACCGTGTGCCGTGGGCTTATGACGATGAGGCCGTGGATGTGCTGCGCAGCCTGAAACCACGTCTGATGCCATACCTGTGGAAGACCGCGCTGACAGCACATAACGAGGGAATTCCAAGCATGCGTGCGATGGTTCTTTCTTACACAAATGATAAAATGTGCAATTATCTGGATAAGCAGTATATGCTCGGCGACAGCTTACTGGTTGCTCCAATCTTTAACGATGAGGGAATTGGAGAATACTATCTGCCAAAGGAGAACGGCATATGGACCGATTTCTTCACCGGCAGGCAGCAGGAAGGCGGAGACTGGTATACCCGCACATATGCTTATACGGAGATTCCGCTGATGGTACGTCCGAATACGGTACTTCCGCTTGGAAACAGCGAAGAGGGACCAGAGTATGATTATGCCGATCAGGTGACATTCCGTGTATATGATGTACAGGATGAGGCAGCTGCTGAAATCTACGATATGGATCAGAATAAAGTGGCTTCCATTGTGGTAAAACGCATAGAGGATAAGCTTGTGATCGACTGCGACAGCAAAAAGCCGTTTACCGTAGAACTGGTTAATACCGGCATTTTAGATGTGAAGGGCGCAAAGGCATCCAAAGAAAATAAAAACACCATTCTTCGTGACTGTGAGAGCCACATAGAGTGTATACAGTAAAATCAGGTAAGAGGAAAAATTGATGGATAAAGTATTGGAAAACCGGATCTGTCTTCTGATCAAGGAAATGACACTGGAAGAGAAAACCGGCATGATCCACGGTGCGGGTCTGTTTCGCACCGCGGGGGTGGAAAGAATTCATATTCCCCCTTTAAAGATGTCCGATGGACCGATGGGTGTGCGCAGCGAGTTTGTCAATGATCAGTGGATGCCGGTCGGAACACCAGATGATTATGTGACATATTGTCCGAGCAACAGTGCGATTGCGATGACATGGAACCGCAAACTTGCACGCAATGCAGGAAAAGTGTTGGGAGAAGAAGCACGCGGAAGAGGCAAAGATGTGATTCTTGCTCCGGGTATTAATATCAAAAGAACACCTGCATGCGGAAGAAATTTTGAATATATCAGTGAAGATCCAAGACTGACCAGTGAACTTGCCGTTCCGATAGTTCGTGGAATCGAGACGTCTGATGTGGCAGCATGTGTAAAGCATTTTGCAATGAACAATCAGGAAACCGAACGGCTCTGGGTAAATGTGGAAGCGGATGAGCGTACAATGCGTGAAATTTATTTCCCGGCATTTCAGGCGGTTGTACAAAAAGCGGGTGCAAAGTCGATCATGGGCTCTTATAATCTGATCCGCGGAACACATGTCTGTGAAAACAAAGATATTATGGGAACCGTACTGCGCAAAGAATGGGGATTTGACGGAACCATTATCTCTGACTGGGGAGCCGTACATACAACAAAGGGGACCGCAGAGGGACCGCTTGATATCGAAATGTCGGTAACCAGTGATTTTGATGACTATTTTCTTGCGAATCCGCTGATCAGCGAAATCCGAAAAGGGCATATAGATGAGGCCTGTGTGGACGAAAAAGTGCGCAATATTCTGCGGATGATGGTACGTCTGCATATGATTGAACTGACAGAAGTACCGGATTCTGATGGAAAAAAGAAAATTCTGGTTCAGAAGAACAAGAACCGGAAAGCGGGAAGTTATAATACGGCAAAACACCGTTTTGAAGTTTTAAAAGTAGCAAGAGAATCGATCACACTGTTAAAAAATGAAGACCGGAAACTTCCACTTGATCCTGCAATCGATAAAGTTCTTGTCATTGGGCAGAATGCAGTGATTTCACAGGCTATGGGTGGCGGAAGTGCGGAGATTAAAGCTTTGTATGAGATTACACCACTGCTTGGAATCAGCAAGTTTCTCGGTGGAAACTGCGAAGTCCGTTATGCCAGAGGATATGATATTCCGGCAAAAAAGGAAAGCGATCATAACTGGCAGGAAGACAGCCTTGATGCAAGCAAAGCGGCGGCTGAGACAGCAAAGGAAACCGAGGACAGTGCACGTCTGCGGAAAGAAGCTGTGGAACTGGCAAAAGAATATAAGCATGTCATTTATGTGGGTGGTTTAAATCATGATCAGGATCTGGAAGGACAGGACCGTGCGGATTTAACCCTGCCATACGGACAGGACCGGCTGATTACAGAGCTTCTTGAGGTTCGACCGGATATGACAATTGTAATGCTTGCCGGAAGTCCGGTTTCCATGAAACCATGGGCGGACAGGGCAAAGGCAATTGTTTGGATGAGTTACAGCGGTATGGAAGGAGGCACTGCGCTTGCAGAGGTATTGTTTGGTGCAGTAAATCCTTCCGGAAAACTTGCAGAAACGCTTCCGGAAGAGATTCCGGAATGTTTCCGGAAAGAAGCGTATTTCCCGGGAAGACCTCTGACAGACGAAGAGAAGAAACATATGAATGCACATTTGACACAGACCTATGCAGAAGGCATCTTCGTGGGATACCGTTATTACGAAAAGAACCGGATTCCGGTACAGTTTTGTTTCGGACATGGATTGTCTTATACAGACTTTACCTATGATAATTTAAAAATTGAGGAAATTCCGTCCAAAGCGCGTGCCAATGGATTTGATGTACAGCTTCAGGTGCGCAATGTAGGAGCACTGGAGGGAAAAGAGACGGTTCAGTTGTATCTTGGAGAGAAGACGGTTTCTCCGGAAAACCCGGTGAAGGAACTGTAAGCACTTGAAAAAATCTGTCTTCGTCCGAGGGAAACCAAGACCGTGCTTTTGAAAATCACGATGGAAGATTTCATGCATTATGATGAAGCTGCCGGAACATGGAGATTAAAACATGGGGATTACCGCATTTATGTCGGAAGCTCCCTGCAGGATATCCAGTTGACACAGGATATTACGATATAAGCAGCAAATGCCGTGCATCTGAAAAGATGCGCGGTTTTCTTTTTTCTTTTCCCATGCTATGATGGAGACAGAAAAAAGAAAGAGAGAACAAAACATATGGGATATATATTGGAATTGAGAAAACAGGTAGGTCATCGGCCGTTGATTATGACCTGTGCAGGAGTGCTGCTTTTGAATGAAAAAAGGGAGTTGCTTCTGCAGAAACGTGCAGACAACGGGTTATGGGGATATCCCGGGGGTTCTATGGAACTCGGGGAGAGCTTCAAAGACTGTGCCAGACGGGAAGTACAGGAGGAAACAGGACTGATCTGCGGAAACCTCGAACACTTTATGAATGTCTCCGGAGAAGAAGTACATTATGTCTATCCAAACGGGGATGAAATTTATGCCGCAGAAGAGATCTTTTTATGCCGGAAATTTTCCGGACAGATCATCTGCCAGCAGGAGGAAGTAGAAAAACTTTGTTTTTTCCGTATGGATGAACTCCCATCGAAAGAGCAGATCAATCCCAATAATTATCCGGCAATCGAACGGTTAAGGAGAATGATGGATGAGAATTGCACAACGGGAAAAGGAAATTTTACAGAAGGTAGAAGAAAAGATTGCTAGGGGACCTTATGAGGCTTCATGGGCATCGCTGTGTGAAGCGCAGATGCCGCAGTGGCTGGCGAAAGAAAAACTCGGTATTTTTATACACTGGGGTGTTTACAGTGTTCCGGCAAATTCCAATGAGTGGTATCCGCGCAACATGTACAAAGAAGGAATGCCGGCATATGAGCATCACAGAAAAACATATGGATTGCAGAAGAACTTCGGGTATAAGGATTTTATTCCGATGTTTCGGGCTGAACATTTTTGCCCGGCGGAGTGGATGGAACTGTTTCAGGCGGCAGGAGCCGGTTATGTGTTTCCGGTAGCGGAACATCATGATGGATTTCAGATGTACCGGAGTGATCTTTCCGATTGGAACGCGGTCGACATGGGACCGAAACGGGATGTTCTCGGGGAACTGAAAGAGGAAGCAAAAAAGCGGGGAATTCATTTCTGTACATCTTCCCACCGTGCGGAACACTGGTTTTTCCTCGGAAATGGAAAAACGTTTGACAGTGATATCCATGAACCACTGAAAAAAGGGGATTTTTACTGGCCATCCATGCCGGAGGCAGATCCGGAGGACCTGTATTCCAGACCGTATCCGACAGAAGAGTTTCTCGATGACTGGCTGGCACGGACGGCAGAACTTATCCTTAATTACCGTCCGCGCCTGTTGTATTTTGACTGGTGGGTCCAGCATGAGGCATTTAAGCCCTATTTAAAGAAACTTGCCGCGTTTTATTATAATTGCGGAGCGGAATGGGGGACGAATGTTGCCATCTGTTACAAGCATGATGCGATGGCGTTTGGCAGTGGAATTGTAGAAATGGAACGTGGCGGCTTTGCGGAGGCAAAACCGTATCCGTGGCAGACAGATACCGCAATTGCAAGAAATTCCTGGTGCTATACGGATACACTGATCTATAAAACAAGTCAGGAAATCATCTGTACGCTGGTGGATGTGGTAAGTAAAAACGGAAATCTTTTATTAAATGTCGGACCGAAGGCGGATGGCACGCTTCCGGAAGGAGATAAAAAGATTCTCCGGGATCTGGCGGACTGGATGGCGGTGAACCGGGAAGCCATCCATGGAGCAAAGGTATGGAGAAAATCGTCCGAAGGTCCGACAAAGATGCAGGAGGGACAGTTCTCAGATCAGAAAGAGATGGTCTATACGCCGCAGGATTACCGTTTTACAGTGAATCATGGAAATATTTATGCCATTGCGTTAAAGTGCCCGCAGGATGGAAACTTTTGCGTTCAGTCTCTGGCAGAAAGCAGTGACCAGAATCTCCCGGAATTCCATGGGATTATCAGACAGGTAGAAGTTCTTGGATATGAAAAATCCCCGGAATGGAAAACGGACGCAGAAGGTCTGCATGTGAAGACCTCCGGTTTTTATTCTGAATTTCCGGTCGTGTTAAAAATTGTTGTTTCTTAAAATTACCGCAGAAGAGAAAAATTTCCAGCTTTGTTACTTCTTGCCTTTTGCTACAGAGAATGGTAGGATAAGACATAGAATGAGTTACAAAGGATCAAAACACATATAAGTGGGGGAAATTCTTATGAGAAAAGCAAAGAAATTAATAGCCGGAATCATGCTTGCATGTATGTTTATTGCGGGAACTGGTGTGGAGCCGTCAGATGTGTATGCGGCAGGAACCACTGCAGGTTCGCTGGAAATGAAGACTGCCAGTGACTCCATCAATTTAAATGCGGGACAGTCATTTGATGTGACATTTTCTGTCAATGCGGAGACTTCCGGATTCGGAGGATACCTGACTTATGACAATTCAGTATTTACTTCGGTTACGGTAGTTGTTGACGGGGGCACCACATCCGGAAAGACAGACAATAACGGAGAGTGGAAGGCTTCTTATAATGGGTACACACATTTTCTGTCCGTGGATTATTATAAAAAGGATGCGGCAGGAAATACCACCGCACAGATTGCAGATCCGGTAAAAGTATCGGGATCATCGATTGCAACATTAAAATTTACCTCGGCAAAACCGGTCATAAAGACTGACATTACCTTCAGTCCATCTTATCTTCGCACAAACGGATTGGATGTGGAACTGAAAACGCAGAAACTGACACTGACGAATTCCCAGGCAAAGACCGTGACACTTTCCCTTGGAATCGTAAAGGGAAACGGGCATATTTCCGTTCCGGTATATTTTTCCAGAAATGACGGATTCAATAAGATCAAACTTGGAATTTCATACAATAAAAATATTCTTGCATTCCAGTCTGTGACACTGGCACCGGAAGTACAGTCGACACTTACGCAGAGTGATTACAATATGTCTTCCTATGGAGGGTATCTTACGACAGAATATACGGCAGCAGCAGATGTAAATACTTCGGGAAATCTGATGTATATTGATTTTCAGCTTGCCAATGGAATGACAGCCTATTCCAACAACGGAATCAGTACGGATGTTACGGTTACCATTGAGTCTGTGGAAGATCAGCAGGGGGATATTTTTTCCTACAATTCGGCGACATCGAGTGTGACGATCACAGATCAGCAGCATGCACTGGGAGATGTCAGCGGGGACGGAAAAGTAAATCTGATCGATGTACTGTACGTCATTCAGTATTACAATAATACAAAGACGTTTACCAGTGCGGAGAAAACCGCCGCAGATGTAAACCGCGACGGGAAAGTAGATCTGACGGATGCCTTAAAGATCCTGCAGTATTACAACGGCGCGATCAAAACATTATATTAGAACAAAGGAGAAATCATGTATTGTAGAAAATGTGGAAGAGAGATTCCCGATGATTCTGTCATGTGCGGATATTGTGGAACACCTACAAATCCGGATAATCCGTATACCTATGGCGGAACACCGCAGAATATGGACGAAGGTGCAAACGGGCTTGGAATTGCTTCAATGATCCTTGGGATTGTTGCCATTCTGCTGGCATGCTGTGCCGGAGGAAAATGGCTGACATTTCTTGTCGCAGCTGCCGGTCTGATTCTTGGAATTATCGCATTACAGAAACCCAAGTACGGCAGCAGCAGAGGAATGGCTCTTGCGGGTGTGATCTGCAGTGTGATCGCGCTTCTTATGAAAATTATTGTGATCATTTTACTGGGGGTGGGAATCGGAACCTTTCTTTATTCCCATATGTTTCACTTTTAAAAGTCCCATTCTGATAGATGGGAGTTATTCATAATATAACTGGAAGTTATAATGAAAATAGTGCTTGACAAACACAGATTATAGTATTATGATCTAAACAACACAAAGAAAGTAGAAGGTTTTCGAGATATGAGAAGACAGGCATTATCGCTTTTAGTGGAAAATAACCCAGGCGTGACGAGCCGGATATCCGGATTGTTCAGTCGCCGCGGATATAATATTGACAGTTTTTCATCCGGTGTGACTGCAGATCCGAAATATACCAGAATTACAATTGTTGCCAGTGGTGATGAACTTATTCTGGATCAGATCGAGAAACAGTTACTGAAACTGGAAGATGTGTTGGATATCAAAAAACTGGAACCGGGACTTTCTGTTACCCGGGAGCTGATTCTTGTAAAGATCCGCGCAAAGGATAACGAGCGTCAGCCGATTATGAATGTGACAGAGATTTTTCATGGAAAGATCGTAGATGTCACAAACGATTCCATGGTAATTCAGTTGGTAGGACATCAGGATAAACTGGATGCCTTTTTAGATCTGCTGAATGGATATGAAATTCTGGAACTTGCACGTACCGGACTTACGGGACTTACCCGTGGATCGTCGGATGTCCGTTTTTTGGATTAGTTACGGCTACTTATTAAAAATATTTTTTTATATAAGAGTATACATATTTAGGAGGACAATGATATGTCAGAAGCAAGAATTTTTTATCAGGAAGATTGTAACCTTTCATTACTGGATGGAAAGACAATCGCAATCATCGGCTATGGTAGCCAGGGACATGCACATGCATTAAACTTAAAGGAGTCCGGATGCAACGTCATTATCGGTCTTTATGAGGGAAGCAAGTCCTGGAAGAAAGCCGAAGAGCAGGGATTTAAGGTATACGTTGCAGCAGAAGCTGCTAAAAAAGCTGATATTATCATGATTCTGATTAACGATGAATTACAGGCTGATATGTACAAGAAAGATATCGAGCCAAACCTTGAGCCAGGTAACATGTTAATGTTCGCACATGGTTTCAATATCCATTTCGGATGCATCAAGCCACCAAAGGATGTCGATGTTACAATGATCGCACCTAAGGCACCAGGACATACAGTACGTTCTGAGTATCAGGCTGGTAAGGGAACTCCTTGTCTGATCGCTGTTGAGCAGGATGCTACCGGAAAGGCATGGGATCTTGCACTTGCATATGGTCTTGGAATCGGCGGAGCAAGAGCCGGACTTCTTGAGACAACATTCCGTACAGAGACAGAGACTGACCTCTTCGGTGAGCAGGCTGTACTTTGTGGTGGTGTTTGTGCACTTATGCAGGCTGGTTTCGAAACACTTTGCGAGGCTGGTTATGATCCGAGAAATGCATACTTTGAGTGTATCCATGAGATGAAACTGATCGTAGACTTAATTTACCAGTCAGGTTTCGCAGGAATGAGATATTCTATCTCTAATACAGCTGAGTATGGTGATTACATCACCGGACCAAAGATTGT
>ERZ780026.795-NODE-795-length-10324-cov-3.1448_pt1 | contig 10324 bp, 12 predicted proteins | sample MGYA00511861_ERZ780026 | MGnify/ENA primary metagenome ERZ780026 (study PRJEB29588, sample SAMEA1972002) | human gut metagenome | biome: human gut; feature: human-associated habitat; material: faeces | place: Denmark | collected 2008/2010 ...
GAATCAAGTACATGATCTAATGATGGATTAACCGCTGTATCAAGTCCAAGTAAAGTAAGTATAAGTGCCATTCTTACATATACACCAAACTGAACCTGCTTGAAATAAGCAGCTCTGTCATCATTGTCAACATCAACAGATATTTCATTAACTCTTGGAAGCGGATGAAGAACATACATATCAGGCTTTCCAAGTGCCATCTTATCTTCATCAAGTATATAGAAGTCTTTCATTCTTAAATATTCATCTTCACTGAAGAATCTTTCTCTCTGTACTCTTGTCATATAGAGAATATCAAGTTCTGGCATAGCCTGTTCAAGATTCTCAACTTCTACGAAATCGCAGTTATTAGCCTTAAGCACATCATCCCTGATATAATCAGGAATTCTTAACTCCTTAGGCGATATAAGGACAAACTTTACATTCTTGTATCTAACTAATGAACTTATAAGTGAGTGAACTGTTCTTCCGAACTTAAGGTCACCACATAAACCGATAGTAAAGTTATCGAGTGAACCACGAAGCTCCCTTATTGTCATAAGATCAGTAAGTGTCTGTGTAGGATGCTGATGTCCACCATCACCTGCATTAATAATAGGGATGTGTGAATACTCGGAAGCTACCATCGGAGCACCTTCCTTTGGATGACGCATTGCACATATATCTGCATAACAAGAGATAACTCTTATAGTATCTGCAACACTTTCACCCTTTGACGCTGAGCTTGAAGAAGCCTCAGAAAAGCCTAATACCTGACCTCCAAGATTAATCATGGCAGCCTCGAAGCTTAATCTTGTTCTAGTACTTGGCTCATAGAACAATGTGGCTATCTTCTTACCATCACATACATGACCATACTTTGATGGATCCTTTGAAATATCTCTTGCAAGGTCTAATAATCTTGCCAGTTCATCAACGCTTAAATCAAGCGGACTAAGTAAATGTCTCATAATAGAAAAGCCTCCGTGTGTATATTTGATTAAAATAATTACTCTGTTCTGCTGTATTTCTCTGACTGAACCTTAATAAGTTCTGCATCATTAAAATAATCAATCTTCATAGCAGCCTTGACATCATTAAGAGTGTCCTGTGCAACAGCGTAAGCCGCTTCTGTACCTCTCTTAAGGATATTATATACTTCTGGAATATCCTTTTCATATTCATGTCTTCTTGCTCTGATTGGTTCAAGTTCCTTGTTGATAACATTAAGGAGGAACTTCTTAACCTTAACATCTCCAAGACCACCTCTTCTGTAATGATCCTTTAATTCATCAAGATTCTTATAATCAGGAAGGAATTCAGCAAAATCCTCATCACTGCTGAAAGCATCAAGGTAAGTAAATACTGTGTTACCCTCAACCTGTCCAGGATCAGATACCTGAATATGGTTAGGGTCTGTGTACATACTCATAACCTTCTTCTTAACTTCCTCTGGAGTGTCAGATAAGTAGATACAGTTTCCTAATGACTTGCTCATCTTAGCCTTACCATCCGTACCAGGAAGTCTTAAACATGCCTTATTATCTGGAAGAAGAATCTCAGGTTCAACAAGAGCCTCTCCGTATACAGAGTTAAACTTTCTTACAATCTCACGGCACTGCTCAATCATAGGCTCCTGATCTTCTCCTACAGGAACTGTAGTAGCCTTAAATGCAGTAATATCCGCAGCCTGGCTTATTGGGTAACAGAAAAATCCTACCGGAATACTTGCCTCGAAATTACGCATCTGGATCTCAGATTTAACTGTAGGGTTTCTCTGAAGTCTTGAAACTGTAACGAGGTTCATATAATAAAATGTAAGCTCTGTAAGCTGTGGAATCTGTGACTGAATAAATATATTAGACTTAACTGGATCAATACCAACTGAAAGATAATCGAGTGCAACCTCGATAATGTTCTGTCTTACTTTCTCTGGATTATCAGCATTATCTGTTAATGCCTGTGCATCCGCAATCATAATAAAAATCTTCTCGAATTCACCTGAATTCTGTAATTCAACTCTGCGCTTTAAAGATCCAACATAATGACCTAAGTGAAGTCTACCTGTTGGTCTGTCACCTGTTAATATAATCTTAGACATAGACCATCCTTCTTTCATCCCAAAATTGTAAAAATTATATCATACTTTTACGCAAATGGCAAAAAAGTTTAATATAAATTGGCAGAATTACTGCAATTCCTGCAAGGAACGTAAGCCCCTCATTCCAGCACACTGCATCAAAGCCAAAATGTGGTATCAGAAGTACAGCAACAGCTGCCCTTCCAGCCATCTCAGCAAGTCCTGAGAGGATAGAATATTTGCCATAGCCCATACCCTGAACTGAGTACCTTGCAGTAAATAAAAGTGCCAGTTCTGCATTAAACACACTTATGTATCTTATAAACTTCACAGTGTAACCGACAACAACTGTATCAGCTGCATTAACAAATATAAGTGCCATATATCTGCCGGTAAAGAAACATACTATCATCGTAATTACAGAATAGATAAGACCAATCTCTAAAGTTCTCTTAAATCCTTCACTGATACGGTCAAATCTCTTAGCTCCGAAATTCTGTCCAACGAATGATGAAAGAGCTGTTCCCAACGCATTTAACGGACACAGAATCAGATTCTTAATCTTATATCCGGATGTAAATCCGGCAATTGCGTCTTCTCCAAGTGCATTTACATAAAATTGCAGAATAATTGCGCCAATTGCAGTAATAGAATATTGCAGTCCCATTGGCATGCACATTTTAATAATGTTCTTCATGTAATACGGATGGAACTTTCTTTCATTTGCATTAACTGGAAATAACAGTTTGTACTTCTTAAAGATATATACAGCACTAAGAACACCTGCAATTCCCTGTGAAAATATAGTAGCAATTGCAGCTCCGGCAACTCCCCACTTCACAACAACAACCAGAAACAAATCAAGAAATATATTAATAACAGTTGATACTGCCATAAATATAGTTGATTTTTTACTGTCGCCAAAGGCCATAAGAAGTCCGAAACAGAAGTTATACAGAACCGTCAACGGAAGTCCTAAGAATATAATAACAAGATACACATGTGCATCCTTAAATATATTTTCAGGTGTCTTTAACCACGTTAAAAAGAGTCCACTCATAGACGCTGTGACTGCTGTCATAATGACAGCAATCGCAAGTGCAAAGTAGACTCCGTTAATAAAATATTTTCTTAAATCAGTATTCTTTCCTGCGCCAAATGCCTGTGAAACAGGAACACTTATTCCTATACATGAACCTATACAGAAATAACATACAATATATGTAAGAGAAGAAGTTGCACCAACTGCTGCCAGTGCCTTAGAGCTTAAGAACTGTCCAACAATTGCTGCATCTGCAATATTATAAAGCTGTTGCAGAAGCTGACCCAAAAGCACCGGTCCTGCAAATGATAATAAAATCCTTGTTATTGGTCCATTAGTCATCTTTGCATTGTCAAGTGTCTCTGTACTGCTCATAAGCTTCTTCGTCTCCTGTAAATAATTAAGCTATATTCCAGACTTCTTATTGTGTCTTATTCTGGCAATAACTCTTGAAATTCCCATAATAATAAGAGTTCCTATAACAGCCCCGCAGCCATCAATAAGCACATCTGTTACTCTTCCACTTCTTCCCGGCACAAAGAGCTGATGAAATTCATCTGTCGCCGCATATAATATTGCTATAAATGCTGATATAGCAACATATCTTATATTAATTACTACTGCTGTAACCACACCTAATACAAGTCCTGCAAGCAGTGCATACTCCATTGCATGTGCGGTCTTTCTTACCGGATAGTCAATTGTCTGTGCCATATGAATCTGCTGTTCCTCACTCATATTATCAAATCCCGGAACAAATATATGACACACAGCCATTCCAGCCTTAATACTCTGGTTTTCTGATTCTTCTCCCGGTCTTGCCGAAAAAGAAAATATAACAACCATCCATGTAACCGCAAGTATTGCAAATATAATTCTACGGATATTATAATCTCCTAATCTAGCCATATATGATTAATCTCTGTATCCATGAGGATTATGACTCTGCCAGTTCCATACATCCCTGCACATATCCTCTAATGATTTCTTAGCAGTCCATCCTAATATATCATGTGCCTTAGATGCATCTGCCCATGAGTCTGGAATATCTCCAGGACGTCTGTCTCCAATCTTATAATTAACCTTAACCCCTGTAGCATTCTGGAATGCATTAACGATTTCAAGAACACTGTATGGAGTTCCTGTTCCAAGATTAAATATCTCAACCCCTTTGTGATTATCCGCATATTCAACAGCCTTAAGATGACCACATGCAAGGTCAACAACATGGATGTAGTCTCTTCTGCATGTTCCATCAGGAGTTGGATAATCTCCCCCGAATATAGTAAGCTGCTCTCTTACGCCTGCAGCAACCTGTGATACATATGGCATAAGATTGTTAGGAATTCCCTGTGGATCTTCACCAATCTTTCCAGATTCATGTGCTCCGATAGGATTGAAATATCTGAGTAAAATAACCGTAAGCTCAGGATCAGCCTGTGCACAGTCTGTAAGAATCTGCTCCATCATTGACTTAGTCCATCCGTATGGATTAGTACAGTCACCCTTATGCATTGTCTCATTATATGGTGGCTTCTGGTCTCCATATACAGTTGCTGAAGATGAGAATACAATCTTAGTAACTCCTGCTTCCTTCATACACTCAATAAGAGTAAGTGTTGTATCAATATTATTGCGGTAATACTTAGCTGGCAATCTTGTTGACTCACCTACAGCCTTAAGTCCTGCAAAATGTATAACGCAGTCTATATGATTCTCTGCAAAAATCTTCTGCATAGCTTCTTTATCTTTAACATCTGCTTCATAAGAAACTACCTTCTTGCCAGTAATCTCTTCAACTCTCTTTATCGATTCCGGACAACTGTTACTATAATCATCAACAATAACAACTTCATGTCCTGCATTAAGTAATTCAACTGCTGTATGTGAGCCAATATATCCTGCTCCACCTGCTAATAAAACAACCATTACATCCTCCTTGGTCTGAATACATAATCAAATTTCATTCCAAATACTACCACAGTATTAGTCATATATCAACCATTATCAATCTTTTCTGCCGATAAACGTCTCATATAATCTGTAGTCACTATTCACAATCAGTTCATCTGGAAATGCTGTATCTTCAATAACTTTATATGCCCTGTCAAAATCACATATACTCTCTTTAATATGTGCATCACTTCCTATAGAAATACTGACGCCTAGCTCCTTGCACAGATTAAGCATATGCACATCATTCTCATAAGCTCCCTGTCTTGGTCCTGACGGATTAAGAGAAGTATTATTAAGTTCAAGAAGCACATGCTTCTCTTTAGCTGCTCTCACAAGACGCTCATAATCTACAGGGTATCTTGAATCATCAGGATGCCCTATAATATTGACATATGGATTATCCATCGCCTTAATCAGTGCATTGGTATTCTGTTCAATACTTCCCGGCTTGATACATGGAATATGAAGACTTGCTATAACAACATCACAGCCTTTGAGCCCGTATTCCTTAAGATCAATATTACCATCATAATCCATGATATTGACCTCACAACCCATATATATCTTCACTCCACATTTCTGTCTTGGAATAATTCCCATGTTAGAAAAATATAATATGCCTGCGCTTCCCGGCATCTTAGGTGCATGGTCTGTTATTGCAAGATGAGTAACTCCGATGCCTGCCGCATACGCCGCCATCTCATCTATAGTATTATACGCATGTCCGCTTACCAGTGTATGAGTATGTGTATCAATTGAATATTTCATAAATTCATCTTCCTTATATTACTGGTATTATCCATACTGACTAAAATTCAATATCAACTGTACCGTTAGCGTGCTTCATATAATCAAAAAGCTTAGGTGCTGTAAGAAGTGTAAGTGGATCTTTCTCTGTATCATCCTCTTCAAATATCTTAACAACCTCATCGATTTCTGAGTTAGAAAGAGAATTAATATACTCTCTCATCTCAACTATTGTCATATTAAATAATTCTTCTTTACTCTTCATAACCTGATGTCTCCTTAATTAACTCTTCTAATCAATTCTTTTTCTGACTTATTACTCGGTGCGTCCTGTATAGATTACCTTACCCGTGTTCCATAACTCTGCTGTTCTTCTTGCAGCCTCAAGTCTTTCATCATCGTTCTTAAACTCAAATGTTGCTGACTGACATCCACAATCCAGACATGTTACATAATAACCATGGTCCTCTTCTTCAAGTATAGATGGTCCGAAGCATCTCGGACAATCCTGTAAATCAATCATCTCGTAAATCTCCATGTTATAACGTCCTCTCTTAATGTTTTATATATTGGTTACTTTATGTATTATACCACTCCAGAAGATTCATCAAATCATTAATCTCCTCAACAATCTGCTTACCATTATCAGTGTCCTTTACGAACACGCGCTGCTTTTCCACATAGACAACCTGCGACTCAGATTCAATATCTCTGTTGCTATTAATTGCCATGTTAATACTCATAAATGGATGATGCTCTTTAATCTTCATTCCATGAGAATTATAGATAAGTGTATATCCAGCTATTCCTGTAGCGTCATGATATCCTTCGCAGAAACCGCCGTCTATAACAATCAGTTTTCCATTAGCCCTGACTGGGTGCTGCCCTTCCTTCGTTCTGACAGGAGTATGACCATTAATAATATGTGCATTCTCGTTGTAAAGATTAAACTCCCTTAAAATCATCTTGCAGATTCTCTCATGTTCATACTGGGCATAGTAATGATTCTTGTCTTCTTTAATCGCATTATTATAATCAGCATTTTTCTCCTTGTCAAGGAATGTTCTTTCAAATGTTTTAATACACCTTCCCGTTACCGGCGATAATATATTGCTCCATAAAAACCACATAAAATCCACTGCGTCCGAATCACCAGTTCTTGCCTGTCTCACCATCGACTCGCAATAGTCAAGATACTCACGACCTGTGTACGACTTGCCATCCACAACAATTCCGTCAAACACCCCTTGTTCATCAAGTGGCACACAGCCATGGAACAGAAGATTTCCATTATGAATCTTATAAATGTTTCCTTTGTCATATAGAAAATTAATATGCCTCTCAAGCACTGTGCTGTTGATAAAATCTGCTCTGAATCTTCCCATCAGGAACATTTCTTCCATAGTCAGCTCATAAGGATTATTCATGTCAATTGTTGGGAACTCAGTAGTGTTAAGAAAATATTCTTTATCGCCGATTCTTACAATGCCCTTATCCAGATCCATCTTGTCTAGCAGAAGTCTTCCTTCCATTCTATATTCTGGATGCCTCTTAATAAGCTGCCCCTCTAGCTTGAATAAAATTACAGAAATAGCCTTATATACTGCATCATCAACATTTTTATCTGAATACGTCTTAACTGCAAACTGCAGAAGGAACCTAAGACTTATTCCATAGCCATTCTCAAGTATCGACATAGTCTTATATTTAATATTATTTCTGACGACAAGTGCCATGCACACCGGATTGCCGCAAAATGCTCCCATCCACAATATGTCATGATTACCCCACTGTATATCAACACTGTGATGCTCCATCAACAGATCCAATATCTTATCCGCATGCGGTCCTCTGTCATATATATCGCCCAGTATATGAAGATGGTCCACAGCCAGTCTCTTAATCAGGTCAGTAAGCGCAATAAGAAACTCGTCTCCATTGTGAAGACTGAGAATAGTCTCCATAATCTGTCTATGGTACACACTTCTGTTATCATCCTCATCCTTCTGCGCATGTATAAGTTCATCAATAACATATGCAAAATCCACTGGCATTGCCTTTCTCACCTTGGATCTTGTGTATTTAGACGACAGCAGCTTTGCAATCTGAATCAGCTGACCAAGTACATTTCTGTACCATTCATCAGTCACCTTATTTTCCTCCATAAGAATCGAAAGCTTCTCCCTTGGATAATATATAAGTGTACACAACTCCTGCTGTTCAAATACAGTAAGCTCATCTCCATACAGCATAGCTACCTTCTCTTTAATTACCCCCGAACAATTATTAATTATATGGTAAAATGCATCATATTCTCCATGGAGGTCACTCATAAAATGCTCTGTTCCCTTCGGCAGATTCATAATTGCATTCAGATTAATAAGCTCGCGGTAAACTGACTGCTTTGTGGGATATTTTTCTTTTAAAAGCTTTAGGTATTTATCGTATTCTTTCATGGTGCCTCCTTTTTCATCTGGTTCTCATTGCTTACTATTTATTGTATTATCTAATACAAAAAAGTCCGTGATAAAATTTCACGGACTTTCTTTACATCAACTATATATTAAAAAAGTTCTGTTCCTCCAGCATTCATAATAGTACCTCCTTTATCCATTCAATATTAGTATATTCTTTTATACTCAAAAGTCAAATATTTTCCATGTTTACAATTGTACCTTTGTCACCTTTACTAATCAAGTTTTATTAAGGCCTCAATAACTGCTGCTTCTAATTCTTTTTGCTTTGAAGCTGCAAGTTTATCTGATGTTCTTACCACACACGTTCCTACCACTGTATGAGAGCCTGAAGCAAGTAATCCCCCATCGAAACCTGCTAAATATGAATTTCTGGATTCAGCGTCCTCTACATTTGCATAAACTTCAATAGCACCGCCTCCATCTGTTCCTTTTTCAATAATTGTATTTCCATATACATTAGATTGATTAACCCAATCACAGGTAAAATAAACTGTTGCCGTATAACCTCCAGCTTTCCCCAAATGTCCGTTTGGATCATTATCCTCTGTTACAGCTGAAATACCTATAACATGTTCAACCTTTTCCAAACACTTTATTACATACGATTCTGTCGGATTATTTACCAATTCGTACTGCTTTATACTGTTATTCAATGCCGTGTATGCCTCATCAAGACTCTTAAGTACATCTGAATAATCCGTCGTATTCATTTCAGTTGTTTGTGTATCAATATCTTTAACAGTCTCGGCCATTGTCGGCGCAGTTAGCTTGACTGCCTTTGTCTCCGAAATCTTTGTTTCCAATGAAGATCTCAGTGACTCATCTAGTGCTGTATTTTCCCCTTATATTTCAAGGGGTTTCACAATTATTTCCACATTCCGACTTAACTAGATAATAACATATTATAATCTTCTTATCAATCAGTATTACAATTCACAGGCTCCATTTCAGAGCAACAAAAAATCTCCGCCAGCAAAGCAAATGCCTTGCCAACGGAGATATATAATATGCTACTCTTTTCTCACACATTAGTAACAATCGCCACGCCATCGCCCTCTATATCCACAGTCTTATTACCTGCAGTTATGAAGAAGCTGTCTCTAGCTTTGTTGTTCTTAATATTGTCATCACCCCTGCTAGTCCCCTTTATTTCTGTAAAAATTACAGAACGGAAAAATGCTATGTCAACCTTAATTTACCAATTTGTTCTATCCCATCCCCTCCAGCAACATAACCACAGAAGCCACCGCTGACGGTGTCATCTTATAATATTCCCCCGACTCCGAAAGCGTAATTCCTTTGCATCCTTCTTGTCTTTTCGTATCTGCTTTTTCTGCCCTGATGGTTCAAATTGTATATCTACATTATCAATGTATTCGAATTCCCTATTAATCGCATCAGCTACTGCCTGATACAATTTGTCTGTTGTAAGAAATGCCATCTTAGAACTTGCCAAAGGGCTAATGTATGGTCCTGGTTCATATACATCACGAGTTTTTCATCCATCTTCCCACTCGTAATCCATTGCCCGATTTGTCATCAGCAAATCCCAATAAGTCACATTTGAATATGTTAACATTACCTGATTGCCGCATTTTTTCAAATCATCAAGACGTACAGTTCTGCTATTATATTTTAATGCATCAACATGAGCCTTAAGCAGCCAGTCAGATCTTTTGGCAATCTCATCTGGCAATTCATACACCTTCGTCGCATTAAAATGATTCATAATAGCTTGACGCTTTATTGTAAATAAGCCGAGAAACCGCTGTACATATATACAAAACAATAATCGAAACCACTAAAGATATATCAAATGTCAACCATCACAAATGCAATCACCAGCATTATCAATGCTGCAATAAACTGAATAAAATCTTTGTTACGCAAAAGTTTAAACAACCAATTCTTCTTCATAATCATTTTCCCTCTTGTGTACATATTACTATGTTATTAAACATTATTCAATATATTTAATTGTTGTTGATGATTAGTAAACTTTAGATGGGTTAAAATATTTATAACGCTTTATGAAATTTTAAT
>ERZ780026.798-NODE-798-length-10239-cov-4.21259_pt1 | contig 10239 bp, 10 predicted proteins | sample MGYA00511861_ERZ780026 | MGnify/ENA primary metagenome ERZ780026 (study PRJEB29588, sample SAMEA1972002) | human gut metagenome | biome: human gut; feature: human-associated habitat; material: faeces | place: Denmark | collected 2008/2010 ...
TTTGCGTTCGCGCGTAGATTATTCAGCAATTCGGCGGTGGCTTTCAGTCGGTCACATTCTTTTATTCTTAATCTTTCGGCATTGATAATCTTTGTCGTGCCCTCTGCAAATGCCGCACATACCGAAAGTACGGGAACAAGGTCGGGAATTTGAGATGCGTCAATGGTGATTGCCTTTAATTCCCCTTTTTCAACAGTTACTTCGTTGTCAAGCTGAGTAACTTTAGCGCCGAATCGGGCAAGAATTTCAGCGCATTTCTTGTCGCCCTGCGTGGAATCCTTTGCAACTCCCTTTACGGTTACTTTACCGCTGACAGCGCCGAGTACCATAAAGAAAGCCGCCTGTGACCAGTCACCGTCTGTTGTATAGTCGCAAGTCTTATATGATTGACCGCCTTTAATATGCCAGCCTTTTTCTGTGGCTTGAATATTCACACCAAATTGTTTCATTGTGCGGATAGTCATTGCAATGTAGCCAACGCTTTCAAGTGGGGAAGTGAGTACAATTTCGCTGTCACCCTCAAGAATCGGCAGAGCAAGCAAAAGTCCTGTGATGAACTGTGAGCTTACATTGCCGGGAATTTCAAAAATTCCGCTTTTCAGCTGACCTTTGATTTCAAGGGGAAGTCCTCCCTCGGTTTTGCAGACGGTACCCGCCTTTGGCAAAGCCTCTGTAAATATTCCGATAGGGCGTTGCGGAAGTTTGCCTTTGCCCACAAATATTGCGTTAATATTGCCGACAGCGGCAATCGGAATAAAAAATCTTAATGTACTGCCGCTTTCTCCGCAATCAAGCAAAGCGGTTTTGTTTTTATACATATTTGTGCCGTCAACTGTGAGAACATTGTTTTCAAGTACAGCGTCAGCGCCAAGTGCTTTAATACAGCCGATAGTTGCCTTAATATCGTTTGAAAGGGCAACGGGAGAAATTCTGCTTACTCCGTTTGCCATGGCTGCGCAGATTATGGCTCTGTGAACATCACTCTTTGACGGCGGTACATTTACAGTTCCTTTTGGAACAAACGGGCTGAATTTTACATCAGACATATGTATCCTCCAATCAGGTTGTGATAAAGTCGCAGAGATTGGCAAGTTCAACTTTCTTTGTAAAGCTGTCGCCTATTTTTGTTAAAAGTACAAGGTCAATTGAACTGCCTGCTGTCTTTTTATCGCCTTTTGCAGCCTGTGCCATCTGCTCAAAGGTAGATTTATCTGTAGTCGGCAGACCATATTTTTTGCAAAGCGCACAAATTTTGTCGGCTGTGCCTTTTTCGGTAATTCCGTGTTTTTCACCTGCTTTTGTAATAAGCACCATACCGATTGCGACAGCCATTCCGTGGCTTATGCCTTTAAAGTTATAGATTTTTTCAATAGCGTGTCCAAGAGTGTGACCGAAGTTTAAGAGCTTTCTTTCGCCTGCCTCTTTTTCGTCACGGTTTACAACATCACGCTTTATTGAAACGCAGATTTCGATAATATCTTCAATATGCTCAAGTGCATTTTGATTTTCAAGATTTTCAAAGAGTTTTTCGTCTTTAATGCAGCCGTATTTTATAACTTCACCCATACCGTCGCAAATATAATCATCGGTAAGGGTTTTGAGCGTGTCGGGGTCAATCAATACGGCAATAGGCTGATGAAATGCGCCGACAAGGTTTTTGCCCTGCGGTAAATCAACGCCTGTTTTTCCGCCTACAGATGAATCAACCTGTGAAAGAAGAGAGGTAGGAATCTGAATGAAATCAATTCCACGCAGATAGCTTGCAGCGGCAAAGCCTGCCATATCGCCCACAACACCGCCGCCGAGTGCTACAACAATATCTTTTCTTGTCATAGAAAATTCCGCAAGTGTGTTGTACATTTCCGCAATAGAGCCGAGGTGCTTTTGCTCTTCACCTGCTTTAAAAATATGTGTTGCAACTTTAAATCCCTCTTTTTCAAGAGAATTTTTCACTCTGTCCATATAAAGCGGAGCAACATTGCTGTCTGAAATTATAGTAACCTTTTCTGCCTTTGAAAGAGCCTTTGCGTATTCGCCGCATTTGTCAAGTATTCCTCTTTCAATGCAAATATCATACGGCTTGCCCGTATCTACTCTGACTGTTCTCATAATGCACCTCAATTCTATTCGCCAAGAGCAGTTTTTACCTTGTGTCCCTGCTCCAATAATTCTGCAAGAGTTTCTCTGTCTTCTGCTTTGATTGCGTCTTTAATTTTTGTAATATTGTCAATGAGTATGTCAAGCTCGGTAATAAGCGGTTCACGATTCTCAAGGAAAAGTTCGCTCCAAAGTTGTGAATTGATATTTGCAACTCGTGACACATCACGATAACTGCCGGCTGAAAATCCCTTATGATTTGGACAGCACGGACTCATTACATAAGAACAAGCCAACACATGGGGGAGCTGTGAGGTGAATGCAATCATTCTGTCGTGTTCTTCGGGAGTTGTAATTTTAACTGTGCCAAAACCGATTTTTCTTGCAAGATTGGCAAGAATTTCAATTTTATCCTCAGGTGCTCCGCACGGAGTAATTATGTAGCTTGCGTTCTTATACAGGTCAGCCTCCGAAACATCAAATCCGTTGGTTTCTTTGCCTGCCATTGGGTGACTGCCGATGAATACAAAGCCGTATTTTTTTGAAAGAGCAGAAAGACTTGGGCAAATTGCTCGCTTGATTCCCGAACTGTCGGTTACAATAGCGCCGCTTTTTATATAGCTGCCGTATTTTTCTATGAAATCTACCGCAGCCTGCGGATAAAGTGCCAAAATTATAATATCACATTCACCGAGGCTTTCGGGAGTACCGATTTTGTCGATTGCGCCCGCCTCAAGTGCCTTTTCTGCTGTTGCCTGCGTTCTGTTAATACCGATTACAAAGTTGTCGGTATATTTTTTTATAGCCTTGCAAAAGCTGCCGCCTATAATGCCAAGACCGATAACGGCAATGTTCATTTTTCAGTGCCTCCGAATAAATATATAAAATAAAATTATTTGCTGTTGATTTTGTCAATTGAGCTTTTGAGTGCAAATACTTTCTTTGCAACCTTATCAAACTGTTCGGGTGTGAGTGACTGCGCACCGTCCGAAAGAGCGTGCGGCGGGTCATTATGAACCTCAATGATAAGACCGTCTGCGCCTGCGGCAACTGCTGCCATTGCAAGCGGCTCAACAAGCCATGACTTGCCTGCTGCGTGGCTTGGATCAACGATTACAGGAAGATGTGAAAGAGCCTTTACAACAGGAATTGCGGAAATATCAAGTGTATTTCTTGTAAATGTTTCGTATGTTCTTATGCCTCTCTCACAAAGAATAACCTTGTCGTTACCGCCTGCCATAATGTACTCGGCACTCATAAGCCATTCTTCAATGGTAGCGGAAAGACCTCTCTTTAAAAGAATAGGTTTGTCAATCTTGCCGAGTTCTTTTAAAAGCTCAAAGTTCTGCATATTTCTTGCGCCAACCTGAATAATGTCAACATTCTCAAACATATCAATGTGAGATGCTCTCATAATTTCGGTAACAATAGGAAGTCCTGTTTCTTTTCTTGCAATCTTTAAGAGGTCAAGACCTTCTGCTTTTAAGCCCTGGAAAGCGTACGGTGAGGTTCTCGGCTTGAATGCGCCGCCTCTTAAGAATGTAGCGCCCGATGCCTTTACGCTCTTTGCAATATCGACAATTTGAGTTTCGCTTTCAACTGAGCATGGACCTGCCATAATGTGCAGACTGCCGCCGCCGATTGTTATATCATCATTGATTTTGATTTTTGTATCGTCCGGGTGGAACTTTCTGTTAGCCTTTTTGTACGGTTCCTGAACTCTCTTAACATTTTCTACAATGTCTTGAGCGTCAATGTAGTCCATATCAATTTTAGTAGTGTCGCCGATAAGTCCGAGAACTGTTGAATGCACACCTTCCCATTTATTTACTTTTACATTGTATTCCTCTTTGAGCATATTTGTAAAATTCATAATCTGCTCGGGTGAGGCTGACGGTTTTAATACAATAATCATTTTTAAAACTATCCTTTCATTCCCATTTAAATAATTTATACATATTTTACCACTTTAAAGCGTTGCAGTCAACCCTGTAATATGCGTAATTATTTTTCTTGCGTATCAATAGCGTTAAGGATTGCATATGCTGTTTTGAGCGGAGTGCTTTTGCCGCTCACCGTTATGTCAGCGGCAGAAAGATATATCGGAAGTCGCTTTTCATAAAGCTGACGCATTGCTTCATCCTTGTTGGGACGCTGTAAAAGCGGTCTTGTTGTATCGTTTTTAAGTCTTTGTTTTATAATGTCAAGCGGAACATCGAGCAGAACTATTTTGTCCTTTCCTCTGAAAGCGTCAATATTTCTTTGGAAAGTAAAAGCACCTCCGCCGGAGGCAATTACAAGTCCTTTTGTATCTGCAAGCTCCAAACAAGCCTCGTGCTCCATATCTCTGAAACGGTTTTCACCGTATCTTTCAAAGATTTCGGATACTTTCATTCCTGCCTTTTCTTCAATGTAAGAGTCCATATCAACGAACTTTCTGCCTGACTTACGGGCAAGGTTTCTGCCGACGGTTGTTTTTCCGCAACCCATAAAGCCACATAAAACTATATTATTCACTTAAAATCCTCCAAAATTATCTGTTCTTTAATTCGTTGGAAGCGGCAATGCAGATTTTTTCGATTTCGGCAGGGTCATAAACAGAGCCGTCCCATATTTCGTGAGAAACAACAGCCTGCCATACAAGCATTGACATACCGCCGACAGCGTTTGAACCGTTTGCTTTTGCTTTTTGGATAAGTACGGTTTCGAGCGGATTATATACTGCGTCAAAAACATTTTTGCACTTTGCGATAACTTCATCGCTTACAGGCTGATTTTCTACCTTTGGAAACATTCCAATAGGTGTTGCGTTGATAAGTACATCAATGTCGCCGCTAAGCTCGCTGATAAGGCAGTATGACGGTTGAGAACCGATAACAGTGCTCTTAATTTCTTCGCAAAGTTTCTTTGCAATTTCGACATCTTCCGTTCTTACTGCAAAAAGAACGGGAATGTTTTTGAGAACAACCTCATAAGCCATTGTTCTTGCAACGCCGCCGCAGCCTAAAATTACAACTCTGCCGTTTAATTTGATTTTTGCCGCATCAAGAGCCTTTAAAAATCCGTCGGGATCTGTGGTGTAGCCTTTTGCTGTGTAATCTCTGTTGTCAACAGTGTTTACACTGCCGTACATATTTGCTTTTTCATCAATTTCATCAAGATACTGAATAATATTCTGCTTGTGAGGAATTGTAATGTTATAGCCGCTCAATTTTGATAAAATGTGGTCGTATTCATATCCGAGACTTTCCGGAGCAACATCAAGTTTTGTATAAACGGCGTCGATTCCTGCAAGCTCAAACAATTTTGTATGTATAAAAGGTGACATAGTATGTCCGATAGGATGACCTATTACTGCGTATTTTTTAGTACTCATAAAAATATACCCCCTAAAAAAATTTTTGGTAAAAATAGAAAAATTTTAAAATTCTATTGACAAAAGAATAAATAAACAATAATATAATCTAAGAAGCAAACCGATTACTCGATTGCTTATTCCATTGTAGCATAAAATATGTACTTTTGTCCATAATTACAATGGATACATTAAATATTTTTTTATTATGGGAGGAATTCCAATGGTATTGGAAAAAGTTAAGGCAATTCTTGCTGAGCAGTTCGATGTTGAAGAAGATAAGGTAACAGCTGATACAGATTTACAGGAAGATCTCGGCGCTGATTCACTTGATGTAGTAGATTTACTTATGTCAATTGAAGACGAGTTCGGTGTAGAAGTTCCCGATGATGAGATTGAGAACATCAAGACTGTTGGTTCACTTGTTTCTTACATTGAGGCAAATGCATAATTGAATTAAAAACTTGAGGTCAGGCGGTTTGTCTGACCTCTTTTACTTTTTATAATAAAAATAATGTCGGTACTTGCAAAAAAAATTAATTATAGTATAATAGAAATGTTATAATACACGAATATTTCTTAAGTTGGAGGAATGAAAATGGCAGACAACAAAAAAATGGTTGAAGCTATTACAAGCAGAGATGAAGACTTTGCTAAATGGTACACTGACATTGTAAAAAAAGCCGAGCTTGTTGATTATTCAGGCGTTAAGGGATGTATGGTTATCCGTCCTTACGGTTATGCTATTTGGGAGAATATACAGGCTGACCTTGACAGAAGATTTAAAGAAACAGGTCACGAAAATGTGTATATGCCTATGTTTATCCCTGAAAGCCTTTTACAGAAAGAAAAGGATCATGTAGAGGGTTTTGCACCTGAATGTGCATGGGTAACTATAGGCGGCAGTGAAAAACTTAACGAGCGCCTTTGTGTTCGCCCTACTTCGGAAACTCTTTTCTGCGAACATTATCAGAAAATTATCAACACATACAGAGATCTTCCAAAACTCTACAATCAGTGGTGCAGTGTTGTAAGATGGGAAAAAACAACCCGTCCTTTCCTCAGAACTTCCGAATTCCTTTGGCAGGAAGGTCACACAATGCATGCAACGGCGGAAGAGGCAAAGGAAGAAACACTCCGTATGCTCCATGTTTACGAGTCATTCTATAAAGAAATTCTTGCTATTCCGGCTGTAATCGGCAGAAAGACAGAGAAAGAAAAGTTTGCCGGTGCAGAAGAAACCTATACAATTGAGCCGATGATGCACAACGGTGTTGCTCTCCAGGGCGGTACATCACACTACTTTGGCGATGGCTTTGCAAAGAGCTTTGGCATTACATTTACAGGTAAAGACAATAAGCAGCATTATCCGCACCAGACATCATGGGGTGTGTCAACAAGAATGATCGGCGCTATCATTATGGTTCACAGCGATGATGACGGTCTTGTGCTCCCGCCGAGAATTTCACCTGTACAGGTTGTAATTATTCCTGTTGCACAGCATAAGGAAGGCGTACTTGATAAGGCTTACGAACTTAAGGCAGAGCTTACAAAGCGTTTCAGAACTAAACTTGACGACAGCGACCACGCACCGGGCTGGAAGTTTGCTGAGTATGAGATGAAAGGCGTGCCTGTAAGAGTTGAGATTGGACCTAAGGATATAGAAAAGGGTCAGTGCGTAGTTGTAAGAAGAGATACCCGTGAGAAGTATTTTGTACCGCTTGAGGGACTTTCCGATTATATTGCAGAGCTTCTTGATACAATTCACAACGATATGTACGAAAGAGCACGCAAGAATACAGAAGAAAAAACATTTACAGCAACAAACTTTGACGAATTTGTTGATACCGCCAAGAATCACCCGGGCTTTATTAAGGCTATGTGGTGCGGCGACAGCGCTTGTGAAGATAAACTCAAGGACGCTACAGGCGGTGTTAAGAGCCGTTGTATTCCTTTTGTCGAGGAGCACATCAGCGATGTTTGTGTATGTTGCGGCAAACCTGCTAAGCACCAGGTTTATTGGGGCAAGCAGTATTAATTGATTTTATATTTGAAATGTATAAGGAGGTGCTGAGGCTATGCCGATTAAGGTTCAGAGCAATTTGCCGGCAATAAAGGTACTTGAGTCTGAGAATATTTTTGTTATGCCAAACGAAATAGCGATAAAGCAGGATATTCGTCCGCTGAAAATCATTATTTTAAACCTGATGCCGACAAAAATTACCACAGAAACCCAGCTTTTAAGACTTTTGGGCAACAGTCCGCTACAAGTTGATATTGAGCTTTTGCAGATGGCATCACACACTTCAAAAAACACCTCACCTCATCACCTGACTACTTTTTATAAAACCTTTGACCAAATAAAGGATGAAACCTTTGACGGTATGATAATCACGGGCGCACCGGTTGAACAGCTTGAGTTTGAAGATGTTGACTATTGGGAAGAGCTTTGCAAGATTATGGAATGGTCGAAGCACAATGTTTATTCTACACTCCATATTTGCTGGGGTGCGCAGGCTGGTTTGTATTATCATTACGGTATCCAAAAGCATAAACTTAAGGAAAAGTTAAGCGGTATTTATAATCATACGATTTTAGACCCGCATCATCCGCTTATGCGTGGCTTTGACGATACTTTCTGTATTCCTCATTCAAGATATACGGGAGTAAGGGAAGATGATATACGCAGAAACAGCGCACTTGAAATCCTTGCAGTGTCAGAGCTTGCGGGAGTGGCTAAAGTTACCAATAAATCCGGCAGACAGGTATTTGTAATGGGACACGCCGAGTATGACAGAGATACCCTTGCAAGCGAGTATTTTCGTGATGAGAACAAGGGAATCAATCCGAAAGTTCCGTACAATTACTTTCCGAATGACGATGCGTCGCTCACACCGCCAATGGTGTGGAGAAGTAACGCAACATTGCTTTTTACAAATTGGCTTAACTATTATGTATATCAGGCAACACCGTACGATTTACAGGACTTGCTTGAAAAATATCCGCATTAAACTAAAAAACATGAGCAGTTCATTTGGACTGCTCTTTTTGTATGCTTATAAATATCTGTTGACAAATACGAATAAATTGATATAATAGCATTAGTTAATTAGATAATTAACTAATTAACTAATACATAAAAGGGGTGATTTTTATGGGAGATGTATGGAAAGCTTTGGCTGACCCTACAAGGCGAAAAATACTTAAACTTTTAAAAAAGGATAGTTTAAATGCCGGAGAAATTGCTGCGGAATTTAATATGACCAAACCATCAATAAGTAATCATCTCAGTATTTTAAAGCAAGCTGACCTTGTGGATTCAGAAAAAATAGGTCAAAATGTAGTTTATTCGTTGAAAACAAGCGTATTGGAAGATATGTTAAAAATGTTGTCCGATTTAACAGGCAGAGAGGATAAATAATATGAAAAAATATATTTTGTTAATTATATCATTAATTAATATTGCTGTAACAGGTGTTTTTATTGCTTTTAATCCAAATGAAGAGTTGCCCTCACATTATAATGTTAATGGGATTGCAGATGCCTATTCATCAAAATGGATGCTTTTATTTATTCCGAGTATTCTTGTATTGTTTTCAATTATATATGCGATTTACGCAAAGGTTAAAGAAAATGATGAAAACTATAAGTCGTACCGAAAATATGCCGTAAGATGTATAGTATCAATTTTTACTTTTTTGTTTTTATTTTTTTGGATGCTGATTGCACTGGTATTGCAAAATAAAGTAAATATAGATAATCTGTTTTTACCGTTAATTTGTATTTTTATGGGCTGTATGTTTGTTTATTTATTCAATTTAATGCCTAAAATAAAGCAAAATTCTTTGCTTGGCATACGAACAAACGCCACATTGAGCAGTAAATCCGTTTGGAAAAAAGTACATCGCTTTGCAGCTTATTTTGGAGTGATTTGTGGAATTGCAGTAATAATATTAGGCATAATTTCGTTATTCATAATAAATATAAGTAATGTATTGTTCTTTATATCAATTATTATAGTATTGTTAAGCGCAATAGTTCCTGCAATATACGGAGAAATAATATATTCAAAGGAAAGAACATCAAATAATTACATAGAATAAACATTATAAAATCCCGATAAGGCAAAAAATTCACCTTATCGGGATTTTTACAATTTACAAGACAGTTGCAGAGCTAAACGCTCATTTTTTCTCGTATGAGGGCAAGAATTTTGCGTTCTCTGCGGCTGATCTGCACCTGCGTCATTGCAAGGCAGTCGGCGGTTTGTGGTTTGGGGTTTTTTTGAAAATAGCGCAGATGTATAATCTGTCTGTCACGCTCATCAAGTTCGGCAATTGCATCATTAAGGCTCAACCGTTCGGTGATTTCTTCTTGCGAATCGCTTACGGGTATGTCTATTCGGGAATTTCCCTCATCATCGTAATCGGCATTAAGGGATAGGGGAGAAGAGCCGGCAGAAAGCGCCTCGCAAATCTTATCTTCACTTACATTCAAAGCCTGCGAAAGCTCGGTAACGCTCATTTCTCTGCCGTTGTTTTTTTCGTACTCGGTATTAAGTCTGCAAATTTTCATTGAAAGTTCCTTAAGAGTGCGACTAACCCGTACAGAACCTCCGTCACGAAATATACGCTTGATTTCTCCCAATATAACCGGTACGGCATAGGTAGAGAATTTTAGTCCACGGCTTTCGTCAAAACGCTCTACGGCTTTTGCAAGTCCCAAACAACCTGCCGAAAACAGTTCTTCGTATTCCACTCCTTTGCCTGTAAAATGCTTACAGCAGG
>ERZ780026.808-NODE-808-length-10137-cov-2.83009_pt1 | contig 10137 bp, 10 predicted proteins | sample MGYA00511861_ERZ780026 | MGnify/ENA primary metagenome ERZ780026 (study PRJEB29588, sample SAMEA1972002) | human gut metagenome | biome: human gut; feature: human-associated habitat; material: faeces | place: Denmark | collected 2008/2010 ...
GGTACGCATCCTGGATGTGCGGGCAGACTCACCGGAGCAGGTCATTGTCCACGCAGATGTCAAAAGTGTGGAAGGCAACACCAGCAAGGAAAACATGAAAAAATGTAAGATTCAGGGAAAATACGCCGGAACTGTGGAAGACATCCATAAAGGCACCGTCTTTGTCCGGCTCTCCATCGGTGTCAATGCCATTGCCCACTCCTGCTATGACAGCCGGACAGTCGGGAAAAAGGATCAGGTATCCTTTGTGGTGACGCATATTGATGAAGAGCGTAATGTTGCCCTCGGCATCATCACCCGCATCATCAAGCAGACCATATAAGGCTTCCACCTTATTTTTAAATAGCTTTTTTTCATATACAGCACCAATTAGTCCAGCAAATACTCACGATACAGCTACATAAGGTGACAGAATAAAGTATTTTTCAGACCATTACCTTATTGTACTGAAAACGGTAACGTGTTATACTGATTCGGTATTACTGAACCGGAAAGACGGATGCATTTCGATTTTGCCCTCTAGTATCCAAGGAGGGTGATGCCCATGAATACAATGGAAGTATTGACTTTACTATTGGTAATTTTTGCGGCTTTGACTTATATAGATCGACATAATAAGAAATAGCATCCACGACCCTAGGAAAGTTTTGGATGCTATGACTTATACATAGAATATAAAATTTAACTGAGGGCATCAGATTTTGCATCTGAATACCTTTCTTGAGTTCATTATACACTGGGGGATTTGAGAAATCAAGTCCCCCTTTTTATTATGACATTGATTAGTATCTGCATTAAACATCAGAAATTTATATTCTTACTCACTGAAACGAATTCTCTCTATCAATGAATCTTTCCTTACTGACTTTGCAATGAATATTGCCAATAACATCTGTATCACAAACAATGTTAAAATTATAATAATAGCTGCTGTTACCGGATAATGGTATGTGCTGATATCAAACATTCCTGTACGCTTTGCATATAAAAACAACGGATATCCTGCAAGACTTCCCACTCCGATACTGATAATAAGAGTGCCTACTGTATAGAATATACCTTCCAACTGGAGCATCTTCATCAACTGACGGTCCGACATTCCGATTGCCTGCATCATGCCAAGCTCCTTTTTTCGCACATGGACACTATTGATCATTGTGTTAATCAAGTTCATAATGCTGATTGCTGCCAGAATGATGATAAATGCATAACATGCACCTCTAGTCATCTGTATGGCATTTTCCCATGTATCGTACTCATTCTTCCAGGTACGCATCTGCAGTCTGCCTGATCCATCCACAATAGCCTGTAGAGATGCTTCCAGTGCCTCATCATAATCCTTATCTGCAATCACCTGAAAATAGCTGGAAGAATTATTTATGGTAAGTTTCTCTGCCCCTTCTTTTGCCATGATAAGACAGTTATAGTTTGTCAGACCTGTTCCATATTCACCAATTGCTGCCACTTCAATCTCTTTTTGAAAGGTATTATCTCCATCATGAATATTGAGTTTCAGCTTATCTCCCACTTTAATATCTGGATACCAGTGAAGTAGCGCGCGGTCCAGAATCACTTTATCCCCGGATTTCAATTCCTCGTATGTGACATTGCCTTCAGTGATTCCTTTTTTCAGCTCTTCTGCGTATTCTTCCGGCACTCCATTGATAAATTCGGTTCCAATTTTTTCTTCAAAAGGTCCTCCTGATACCTTCAACGCGGTAAACACATCTACCCGCTCAACACCGTCAAGCTCCTCTATCTGCTGCTTTAGTCCTTCATTTAATGGATTATTCTTTTGAACCTCCGCCCATTCATATTCAGGATGCTCTTTATTCCCGGATTCCACAATTGGAGAAATCTCATATTGCCCCACAATCGAACTCTTTGCACTTTCCATCGGATTTGCACAAGACAGCACCGTTGCTACCATCATGACAAATATTCCGGTAACGGCCATAGATACAATCGTGATAGTACTCTTCTTTTTATTCTCTGCAAGATTTCTCTTGGTCAGTCGTCCGATATTCAGAAATTGATATCCCTTCCTGCTGCTTTTCTGTCGCTTACTGCCTCCCTGGTAACGCATAGCTTCTATTTCTGATACCTTCGCCGCCATACGCATAGGCTTCATCAGTGACAGATACACTGTACACAGAGTCACTGCAATTGCCAACAGATAAATCCACCAATAATAAAGTTGGACTTCTCCTTTAGCTACAACCTTGTATGCCTCTGTTATAAGTACGTTTGAATCCTTTGCATGTTCTACAAACTGGAGAAGTACAACTTTCACAGCAACTGTTCCGATCAAAAGTCCTATCGGAATGGCAAACAACGCCACTCCCATTCCCTCTCTTAGTACGATTTGTCTAAGCTGCCGTTTCGTAGCCCCGATTGCCTTTAACTTTCCAAATTCCCGAACCCTCTGGTTCATAGATACATAATAAACACTATAAATTGTGATAATGCCCGCCAATACAACAATAAGCATGATTCCTACAATCACCGGAATTGTAGCCGGATCCACATAATTTGCTGCAAGATACTCTTTATTAATATTCATGTCATCCTCGGAAATCCCGAACTGTCTGGCAATATTCTGTATCGTCTCTGTATAATCTGCAGTCGTATTTCCTTTCTGTCCATTCACCTGAAGTAAAAACCGATATTTCACCTGTTCTACCGGTATCTCCGCTTTCAGAAAGGCCTCTGAAACCAATGATGTATATTGTTTTTGTTCTTTGCTGCTCTCATTATCTGCTAAAAAACCACAGATTCGAAAGTCTTTCTCCTTCGTATAATCCAGTCCGTCATCTTTCAGAATCTGATAAGGTACTGTGATAGTGTCACCGATTTTCCCATTCTGTCCTAATGCTTCCAGTATTCCTTTTGAAACCACAATATCATTTTCTTTCTGCGGAAGTTGCCCCTCTTTCAGCTTCACTTTATAAAGTTCCATCCCTGTTCTGTCCATATACATCATGGAAACCGTCGCATCTTCCAGATTCATGTACCCCGCATCGCTGCGGAGTCCGTAAGTTTTCACATCATGATGTGCCGCCAGTTTCATAACTGTACTCTCGTCCACGTTCCGATAAAGGGCATGCCATGTTGGATAAATCTTATTGATTACCGCAAAGTTCACTTCCACCATATCTTTTCCGATTGATGGGATTACGAACAGCAGTAATGTTGTCAGGATAATGGCAATTCCAATCAGTATGTTTTTGCTCTTATAATGCCGCATATTGCAATATGCAACTCTGGTCGTCATCTTCATTATCTTCTCACCGCCTTGCCATCTTCAATGATAATCATTTCATCCGCCATCTGGGCAATCGTTTCATCATGGGTAATCATGATAAGCGTCTGCCCGAAATCCGACACGCAGCTTTTCAATAGGCTCATAACCTCTAGCTCAGTCTGGGAATCAAGGTTTCCAGTCGGCTCATCCGCCAAAATTATCGCCGGTCTTGTCACCAATGCCCTGGCTATCGCAGTTCTCTGTTTCTGTCCACCAGACAAAGCAGACGGCATCGCATCTTTCTTATCCTGCAGTCCGATTTTTTTGAGAATATCTTCCACTTCCCGCGGCTTTACCTTGCGATTATCAAGTCCCAGCGGAAGAACGATATTCTCCCACACATTCAGCGATGGAATCAGATTAAAATCCTGAAAGATAAATCCTATCTTCTTTCTTCGAAACTGTGCCAGTTTATCATCTTTTCGAGAATAGATATCGGTTCCATCAATCCATACTTTGCCGGAATCCGGTCTGTCAAGCCCTCCAATCAGATGCAGAAGTGTAGATTTTCCGGAGCCGGAACGTCCTACGATAGCTGTAAACTTGCCTCTCTCTATCTGTAAACTTGTATGATCCACGGCTCTCACCTGATTCTCGCCTTCTCCATAATACTTTACTAGATCTTCTACTTTTAAAATACTACTCATATCTTCAAGTCCCCTTTCCATTTCATACCCCTACTATAACATTCCTGCATTACAAAACCCTTACAACAACCATAACAGTTTTGTAAGGGTTCCGACTATTCTCCTATTATGAGCGGCAGTGTCACTTTAAATATCATACCTTTCTCAGCCTTTCTTTTGGCTGCTATTGTCCCCCCCTGTTCTTCTATGATCTTTCTGGCAAGATACAGACCGACACCCGCTCCGTCTTTTACCTGTTCCTTTGCTTTCCTTCCCCGGTAAAATCTCTGATAGATCTTATGCAGTTCCTCCGCAGGAATGCCCATTCCTTCATCTTCTACTTCAATAAGCACATTGCTTGCTAGCTCCTGCGTCCTCACTGTAATCGTTGTATGTTCCGGTGAATATTTGACTGCATTCTCAAGGATATTCGTTAATGCTTCTACCGTCCATTTTGAATCATGGTTCACAACTATATCATCATCCATCTCCACCTGAATGGAAATATCTTTTCCTCTTGCCTTCATATAAATCTGACTGACAGCCTCTGTTAGCGTTTTCTTCAGGCTTTCATGAAGCGAATGTATCTGGATCATATGTGTTTCCAGCCTTGAAAGATTTACCAGTTCATTCAAGAGCTGTTCCAGTTTGGTAAGTTCCTGTGATTCCTGCTCCAGAAACTCCCTCTGTTCTTCTCCTGTAACCCGATTTTCTGCCACCAGCTCATGACTCATCCGGAGTGATGCAATCGGAGTCTTCAACTGATGGGAAATATCTGTAATCAGACTCTTCGTACCATTTTCTTCCTGCTCCAGACGTTCCTTCAAATCTTCGAAATATTGCCCCAGCTCCTTTACAGATTCCCACACCTTTAACCATTGTTCCGATTCTGATGTTTCTTCAGGATATGTTTGGAATTTTCCTTTTCTGAATTCCTGCAGACATTCATATAATTGCTGTAATTGTTCCTCATCACCGTATCTGCTCCAGTTTTTTCTTCGGTCCAGGTACAAGAACAGGCTACATACTATGACTCCCACTAGTAATCCAATTCCCCAGATAATCCTTATAACCACATCTGAAGATCCACTCCCTGAGTGATAACCATAAGTTTCTTCCAGCATCTGTACGACTCTTTCTATCTTCTGATCGTCCCGGTCTCTTATAAAATCTACTGTTCCTGACTTTTCCCAGATTGCAACTATTTCCCCTTCCAGTTCAGGATGTTCTGCAAGGAGCAGTGCTATCTGCGTTGCTTTCGCATTTTCCTCATACTTTGTTATCAGATACATTCCTACTGTAAAAAATACTGCAAAGATTACATATACGATAAAATACCGTTTTAATTTTTGTTTACCTTTCCGGTCCATATATATCCCAGTCCTCTCACATTCGCTATCTCTTCTGTTCCAAGTTTATTCTTCAGTCTGCTTATATTGACAGTAACCGTATTATCATCGACAAATTGACCGTCTATATCCCATACATGCTCCAGGATACTTTCTTTTGAAACAATCTGTCCTGCATTCTCCCAGAGATACAGCAACAGAGAGAATTCTTTCTTACTTAAAGTAACTGGTTCATCCCCTTTATACACCTGCATCGTTTTCATATGCACCGTAATCTCTCCGGAAGACATAATCTGTGCCTGTACCTTAGAAAGCCGTCTCATCAATGCGTTCACCTTCGACACCAAAGCCATCAGTGAAAATGGTTTGGTAATATAATCATCTGCCCCTGTATCATAACCATTTACAATATCTATTTCCTGATCCAAAGCCGTAAGATAGATAAGATATGTATCTCCACCTGCACGTACCATCCTTCCAAAATCCAGTCCTGTACCATCCGGCAATGTAATATCGCTGATAACAAGAGCATAATCTCCTTTTTGAAATGCTTCTTTTGCTTCCTTTATTGTATAAACCTGACGAACCTCATACCCTTCCTGTGAAAGTAACAGGGCAATTCCCCGATTTAGATTCAAGTCATCCTCCAGTAATAATATTTTCTGCATCAAATACTCCACCTCTATTTGTAATAACCTGTTCTTTTATCATATCAGTCCTATCTTTTGTCTACAATAAAAATAAAATTAACATACATACTTTTCCTTCATATGTTCAAGGATTTCACCGGATACTGCTTCAGAAATCGATCAATCCATTTCTGATTGCTTCTCTGTAACATCCGAAGTCTGGATAAAAGCTGTAGACAACTGCAGCTCTATGTTACTAAAGTCCTATCCATCAATACAGGAGTTATAGAATGCCGTGAAGATACCGTCAAATTCCATTTCAATAATATGTAGGCTGTCCATTGTGTGCTCCAGATAAGTCAGTGTTCCTCTATCCAAATCTATACTCGGCTTTCCTAGTGAGTTTGCTATTACATCTGGATTTGTAATTCCAAACATCTCCTTTATATCCGGCATAAGATAATCCACGATATCCGGCAGCCTTTTCTCATACGCCTGTGCCAGTTCAACTGCATGCTTCTCATAATCGGAATGTATACTGTCACAGACAAATTCAATCCCGTTTATTTCCATCTTATAGTAATCATTATTCTCATCATAGACAAACGCTGTACCCTTACTTTTTTTATTTTTTTCCAAAATCCCCATGATATATCTACACTTTCCCGGTTCTTCCGCCATACACAGTCTAAAAAACTGTAACTTAATGCTTACGTTTGTAAAAAATAACTCCTGCCAAAATCAATAAAATAATTCCAACTACAATCATAAAAATAAAATTATCACCATTTAACTTCCCTGCTATGAAAATAGAAGTCGGGCCATCCGCACCACCAATAACAGAAACGGCTGTGTTTTCTTTCTGCTTCAGTACAATGCCAATGACTGCCAATACAATTCCTAAAATTCCGGCTATGATTCCCAATCGCTTTTTCATTGCTACCACCTCAAATCATTTTTATCTGCTCAATCAAATGTAAATTGTTATGCAAGTATTTCTATGCAAATGAAGCATAGATAACCCATATTTCTGCAAACATTACCAATAAAAGTACACCATCTATCATCCAATTAAACTGAATGTCCGTTAAGAAAGTTTTTGAATGTGTCAGGCAATATTTTACTTTTTCTCGTCCAGTCAAAAAAGTGATAAGCACTTGTAATATAGGAAATAAAAATATTTGTATTTTTCTTCCATAATCATCCGCAATCCCATTTGCAAAATGTACTGGAATAATACTCGGTAAGAAAAATATACTTACAAGAGCAAGCAAAAATCCTATTATACAAATTATCCATGTGAATTTTCTAGTATTGATAAATTTCATAACAATCCTTCTTTCTGCTAAATTCAAGTTTTTCCAATACATAACACGTACTTACATTATACTCCTCACCAATGCAAACCTCAATTTATTCTCCATCCTTTTTCCCGTTATTAAGCTTCGGGCAGTAAAATGCCTTTACTTCCACCCCATCTTCCTCCGACTCAATTTCCACATAATAATCCCGGATAAAGTATCCCGCATTATGCTCCTGAATGGCGTACAGCTCCAATGTCTGAAAATCCACCAGTACCAGATCACGGGGCTTGGGTTTTTGCGTTTCCTCACAGAATACCTCCATGCTTTCCACCAGCTTATCCAGGCATTCCTGACACAGATGGTTCTGTACTTTTTTCACATCGAAGATACTATCTTCCCCGTAATCCACCGATACTTCGGAAATCCCGTAATCCGACATCTGCTCCGTATGGAAAAAGCAGCCGCCTTCTCCTGTCCCGGTATAACCCATATGCCCGTTTCCCTGCGGGCCGGTAAGATTCCCGTCCTCATCATGATTCCGGATATGCATATCCATCACATACCAGTGATTGGTACAGATCACTCCCAGATCGTCAAACTTCCGGAAATAATCCATCATACTCCGTTCATCGCTTCCACACAGCCAGCACTGTTTTGGATCTTTCAGCTTGCTTTCTACTGATTCAGGCACCTTTCTTTCTACCGGGTGATATTCCTGCTCCTGTGTTTTTTCAAGATAACCTGTCAGATCCAGCCGGCTGATTCCCAGTCCGATCAGAATTCCTGACGCACATGCCAATAATCCCACATATCCCTTTTTCATATTATAGTCATCCTTTAAGAATTAGTTTTATAATGCTTTTAGGATTACTATATCAAATCTTGCAATCACTTTCATCATAAATCGCATATTTTTATGTGTTTTATTGCATATACAGCTTTCAAAAAAACTGCCTGCGGCAATTTCGCAGACAGCTTCTATTTCATCATCTCTTCAATTATCACATCCAGCATCCGAAGCACGCTTTCCTGCTTCTTCGGTGTGAGCCTTTCCAGCTTTCCTTCCACTACAGAAGTATGTTCCATTCTGGTAAGAGGAATCACTTCCTTCAGCACTTCATTCGGTTCCGCACCTAATACATTCAACAGCTTTACAAATGTTTCCATCGTAGGTGTTTTCACTTCCCGCTCAATCGCACCCAGATGGTTGGTACTGATATCCACCAGTTCAGCCAGTCTCTCCTGCGTAATTCCTGCCTCTTCCCTGTACCTGCGGATTGCCTTTCCCATTCCTTTCACACGCACACCTCCTCCTTCCAGTATTCACTAACGCTTAAAGCATTAGTCATGTAAATCCAGTATAATTGGTTGCAAATCACGCTTACAGTATCCATAAGGATTGCATTTATAACGCTTTTAGCGTTGGTCACATTTTTGGCACTCCATCGTCTGTAACTGGCACAGTCCTGCGATTGTAGCGGTAATTTACCCATGTTAAAATTGATATTGTCAAAATTATATGCAGAACGAAACGCAGCACTGCCGTATGGGAAGCCTCTCCTGCGGCAAATAAGCTGCGTTTTTTCTGTAAGATAGGAGGATCTTTACAATTTCATACTTTGATTTAGGACGCAGCCTGCATTGACCGGGCTGCGTCCTTTCTTGAGGCAGGAAAACCATAAGCAAAGGCAGGGGAGGTAATTCTCCTGCCGCTCTTATAAAAAGGAGGTACTTTTACGTGAAACACAAACTGAAAAACGCTCCGCCGGACACAAAACGGCATGTCAATTATGGCAGATGCCTGTATGCTGCATTTCTGGCTGTCACAGTCCTCTGCGGAGCCGGTTTTTGCCGCTACCATCTGGACCAAAGCCAATGAGATCATGAAGGATGTCTATAACCAGATTATCCTCATTTCCACCATTGCTGCAGTCGTAACGGCATCGGTTGCCCTTCTGATGATGAATTTTTCCAAAAGCGGAAAAACCGTGGACGAATCACGTGCATGGCTCAAGCGTATCGTCATTACCTGGGCGATCTTAAACGGGCTTGGCTTTATCATGGCTTACATCACCCCGTTCTTTGCAGGCGGAAAATGGAACGGATAGACGAAAGGAGATGCCACTATGGGAATACTTGACGGAATCGTGGAATGGATTGCCGAACAGGTCATGAACATTCTGGATCTGATCACCACTTCAGTCCTCGGTGCTCTGGGCTGTTCCATGGATACGTTTCTTCGCTACTTTCCTGCTGCCGAGACCATGTATCAGGTCTTTCTGGCACTGGGCATCGGGCTGATCCTCTTAAACTGGGTATGGCAGCTCTTTAAAAATTACTTTATGGGAGCCGGTATCGAAGCGGAAGATCCCATTAAGCTGTCCATCCGTTCCTTCCTCTTTATCTTTCTCACCTTCTATGCGAAAGATATTGTGGATCTGCTCCTGAAGATTTCAGGAACACCGTACAACTGGATTCTGACGGAAGACCTGCCGCCTTTAAAATTTGCGGATTTTAACTCCGTAGTCACAGTCATCCTGGGAGTCTGTGCAAATGGGGCGGTAGCCCTCACTGCACTGATTCTGGTACTGATTCTGGCGTGGAACTACATCAAACTGCTCTTTGAAGCGGCAGAACGCTATATTCTTCTGGGGGTACTGGTCTACACAGCCCCGGCAGCTTTTTCCATGGGTGCCAGCCAGTCAACCGGAAATATCTTCAAAAGCTGGTGCCGGATGCTTGGCGGCCAGTTCTTTTTGCTTCTGATGAATGCGTGGTGCCTGCGGCTGTTTACTTCTATGGTCGGCACCTTCCTTGCCAATCCGTTATCCCTATAAGAAAGGAGGACCAAAATGAAACTTAGAAAGAAACTCATACCATTCCTGGTACTAACTGCCTGTCTGGTACTGTTTTGCTCCATGCCGG
>ERZ780026.811-NODE-811-length-10094-cov-4.34844_pt1 | contig 10094 bp, 7 predicted proteins | sample MGYA00511861_ERZ780026 | MGnify/ENA primary metagenome ERZ780026 (study PRJEB29588, sample SAMEA1972002) | human gut metagenome | biome: human gut; feature: human-associated habitat; material: faeces | place: Denmark | collected 2008/2010 ...
TTTTTCTTTTCTGTCAGAATATACAACATATTTAACATAAGCTATAATACAGTAATATGATGATAATTCTAACAATTTAAACATCAGACTCAAATAATGTGGCAGTGACGCATCATTACTATATGAAGTGTGTGCTTTAAATAAAGCCTGTGCCTGTGTGAATGAATTATATGTTCCAAAAGCATCAGCAATCTTTAATACATTATATATTGTCAATGCTATAACAACTATAGAATATACAATTAACAGTGCCATAATATATTTATTAATTGCAGCAAACTCTTCATTCTTATGTTCAACTGTACATTTAGATCTGAATAATTTCTCAACTAACCATACAACAGCAACAAACTCAATCGTTCCTATAAATAATATTAAAAATGTCTTATTAGCCAAATGTATATTCCACTCTTTAACATTACACATAGTACAAAAAGAACTTATAAAATACATAAAACAATATATAAATGCTGGATTTGCAATTTCTCCCTTAAATAACTTGTATGTTAAGATAGTCATAATCAGGAAAAAAAGAACCAGAATATAAATCATAAAAATATCTCCTTTACACTATAATACCGCATTAATCTTCTTCACTACATCTAACAAATACTCACCATTTCTAAGCTTCCCAGAAATCTTTCTAGCATTCTCTACCATTTCATAATATTGCTGTTCGCTTAATTCATCAAAAGCGTTAGAAAAATCATCAATTGAGTTAACAACAATTCCTACATTATTATCTTTAACAAACTGAGCCTCTGCCGCCTCACTCCATATTACCACAGGCAGACCTGACACAAGATATAAAGATAGCTTATGAGGATTATTATACCTCAGATAATCTCCTGTATTTCCTGTACAGCCGTCAATACCCTCTCCGTCCCATACAAGACCAAACCCTTCATTTAACTTAGATGGTATCTCATCAGCCGGAAATGCTCCCTTATAATCAATTGATTTAGAATTTAAAATATCTTTATTAAAATTAAGACCATATAAATTAACTTTAACTGATTTGTCTAAATCATTAATACCTTTTATGTACTTACACTTATTAGTATCAAGATTTCCTGCTATATTTAATGTCTTTGAGTATTTAATCTCCTTATCAGAAGGATTACTTTCTGTCAGATAATCAAATATCCTAAGATTATATATCCTGCTCTTATCAACACCTTTGCTTACTAAATACTGCACCATACTTTCATTATGAGATACAACATAATCAGCTATCCCATACATTGTATTATCCATATATTCAAAATCTGCCGCTGATTCTGGAAACATCTTTCTTAATGAATCCAGATCGTGAATAATAAACGCCAGCTTTATATTTCTTGTCTGTCTTGCTTTCTTTAATATATCTATATATTTCTTATTAAGGTAAATTGGATGTGGAACAAACAGTAACGAACCTTTAGGTATTCTGTTAATCTTGTTTAACTCAAGATAATTATTAATCTTCTTAATATATTTATTACCCTGCTTTTTAATCTTTAAATAGTATGGCTTTACTCCATTATTATCAAGAATCTGATTACAGTCATTAACTGCCTTTGAACTTGCATTTTTTGATTCGTCAATCTGTATTTTTATGTAATACTTATCACTCATTAGCATATCCTCTTTCATTTAATCTTCAATAAAATGCTTAAATTTGTCACCTTCAACCTCGATATCATAGCCTGCCTGTGAAACTTTAATACTGCTTTGTTCGTAATCTACAGCTTTATTCATCTGCGCCTCAATAGCTTCTACCCATCGGTCAACAGGCTCATCAAGTCCTACAAATTCAACATTTCCAGTAACATTTACAATATCAGGCACAACATTCTTAGAAGTAACACAAGGAAGTCCCGCCGCCTGTGCTTCTATAAGAACAATTCCTAACCCCTCAAATCTTGAAGGAAGCACAAATACATCCATTGCCTGCATTATTTCATTGACATCACTTCTTATGCCCAAAAACATAACATTTTCTTCAAGCTTTAACTTGTTAACCTTATCCTTTATTGCCGCTTCTTCAACACCCTGTCCAACAAGAAGCAGTCTGCTGTCAGAATATTTCTTATGAAATGAATTATATATATCAATAAGCAGTTCGTGATTTTTCTGATATTGAAATCTTCCTACGTGTCCTACAACTATATCATTATTCCCAATGCCAAGTTCTGTTCTTACTTTATCTCTTATCTTTGTATTTCTGCAATATTTCTTAACTTCTATGGCATTATTAATTATTCTATAATTATCACTTTCTAATATTGACTTTTTGTAGAAGAATTCTCCTGCTAATTCTGAACACGCCCAGTAATCTGTTGCATATCTGTCTATATTATTCTTCCAGTAATTGTGTACTAATTCATAAAATTTTCTTTTCTTTCCTGTATGCATTAACTGATTATTATGCGCATGGATAATTCTTTTCTTTATTCCTGCTTTTTTTGCCTGTTTCATTATATAACCACAATTAGCCAAATCACAACAGTTAAACCATATTGCACTATATATTCCACTGTTTTGTTCAAAAAAAGTCTTTATTTCTTTTTTATACTTAAATGGCTGTCTAAACTGTGCGCTTTTTATAAAAATAATATTACTATTATGTTCTCTGTAATATTCTTCATCATAGCATATATCCGTAAATACCATTAAATCAAACTGCACGTCATCTTTAACAGTTTCATAATACCTTTTAATAACAGTTTCAACACCACCCGGATTGTTGCTTTGTCCAACTACTAATATTTTCATTATTACTCCCTTAAGTATGATATAAACTTACCTGTTTCTGTACTTATATCATATCCTGCTTCTGTCAATAACTTAGTACCTTCTGTTCTGTCTATATTCTTCTTTAAATCATTATTTACAGCCTCTGTCCAAATTGCTGCCCCATTGTCTAATGAAACAAAATCTACATTTCCTGTGATATTAACTACATCTGGAACAACTGCTTTAGATGTTATACAAGGAAGTCCTGCTGCCTGTGCTTCTATAAGTACCATCCCTAATCCTTCAAAATGCGATGGCAATACAAAAATATCCATAGCCTGAAGCAGTTTATTAACATCTGAACGGACTCCCATAAACATTACATTCTCGGTCATTCCCAAATCTGCAACCTTCTGTCTGATTGCTTCCTCGCCTTCGCCCTGACCTACTAACATTAATACAGCCTTATTATCAAGCTTTAAATATTCATTAAAAACATCAACAAGGAATTCGTGATTTTTCTGATACTGAAACCTTCCTACATGCCCTATAACATACTTATCTTCCAGCTTATATTCTTTTCTAATCTCATTTCTAACAGCTTCATCAAAAGCATAATCTTTAGTCTGGATAGCATTGTTAATTATATGATGTTTTGGTGAGTTAATTATATTCTCATTATAAAAATACTCTGATGCCACCATTGAACAGCTCCAATAATCAGTTGCATATTGGCTGAGTCTTGTCTTATTAAGATAGTGGAATATTCCTCTTAACTTTGAAGTTTCATTGCCAGAATTATGTGCATGGATAATTCTTTTCTTAATTCCATATTTTTTAGCATATACAAGGTAATCAATATTAGTTAATGTACAAGTATTATACCAGAACACATCATATTCACCTTTATGTGCTTTAAAGAAATCATCAAGTGCTTTCTTATATGCTTTATAGTCTTTGCTTTTCTGTGGTATTGTGTATATCTTAGACCCCTTAGCTGTAACTTCATCTGCATACACCATATTTTCCCAATTACATAAAAAATCAAACTGGACATCACTCCAATCTATATTTCTATAATAATTCATTACACAGCTTTCCATTCCTCCTGGATTATCTGTCATTCCAAATACTAATACCTTTATGCTCATTAAACTATTCCTTTCAATCTGTCATAACTTTTGCACTTTAAAATAATCCCTCATAGTAAATTTGACTATTAAGGGATTATCATAAACTCTATAACTTTTTAAAAACTTCCGCTGTACTTCTTCTTTAAGAATTTAGCGGCAAGAAATGACTTTACTTTCTTGATTTTATTAATTTTTTCAGTATACATAAATGGTACTTCTTTGTAATTTAAACCATTCTTATTCATCCAGACATCAAAAAGAAGCTCACTTAATCTGCCTGGATATCTAGCCTGAAATGCATCATATTCTTTATCGCCAAGTCTTTTTTCCACTTCAAATAAAATATCAAATAACCATTTGCAATAATTATTAACATTTTCTCTGCTCATAATAAACATATTAAATGCGTGCATATATGTCTTTTTCATATTAGCATCAAATGTTGCAAGATATTCCGGATATAACTCAGCTATAACTTCTCTTGTACAATCTAATGTTTCTATATGATGAGTGTGTTCATAATGGCTGGAGATTGTTACAATCATATAATTTCTCTTCTTTGGCACTATTACATCACACTTATCTAACAGGTTGGATGCTTCCTCATATGACAATATATTATCCATTATATTGTCTGACTTCTTCTTTCCTTTGAAGTGTCTTCTATAATGTGCAAGACCAATATAATCAGCATCAAGATTCTTCCACGCCCAATACAGACCAGTAAGCTCGCAATACATAGAATTCTTAGATGATATGTTATCACCTGTATTATCTTTGGTATAACCTATATCCTTCTTTCCTTCTGCACCAACCTGAACTGGTACATACATTTTATCCTTAGGCATTTCATACTTCTTATGAGCAGCCACTATTACCTTTATATCTTTTCCCATCATATTCCTCTCTGATTATGTTCCGTGATTCGTAAATACAGTTGCAACTGTCTTGAATAAAATCTTGATATCAAGAAGTATGCTCCAGTTATCGATATACTCCAAATCCATCTTTACAACTTCATCAAAGTCCATAACACTATTTCGTCCATATGCCTGCCACATTCCTGTAATACCCGGCTTCATAGACAGTCTTCTCTTGTGGTGTCCTTTATACTGCTTGAACTCACCCACCGTAGGTGGTCTTGTTCCGACAAGGCTCATATCTCCCTTTAACACATTAATAAACTGAGGAAGCTCGTCTATACTTGTCTTTCTTATGAACTTACCAACTTTGGTAATTCTAGGGTCATCCTTCATCTTGAACATAAGACCATTCATCTCATTCTGTGCCATAAGTTCTTTCTTACGTTCCTCGGCATCAATATACATTGAACGGAACTTATAAATATAGAAATAACGTCCATTCTTTCCTACACGCTTCTGCTTAAAGAATAATGGACCTTTTGCCTCAATCTTAATAGCTGGTGCAACAAATATCATCGCAATTGTCATAAATACAAGACCCACGATAGCTCCAACTATGTCAATACATCTCTTCACGAATAAAGACTTCCAGCTATATATCCTGTTAGCAAATGTAATAACTGGAATACTTCCAAGATAACCAAGCTTCGCATCGAAATCCCTGTATACATCTAATACTTCAATCTTAAGATGTACAGTAACACCCATATCCTCAAGTTCCATAACCATAGGCTTGATACGTTCTCTTATGCGATCTGTAACATCTATGTAGACTTCATCAACGATTTCATTCTTAATAAACTTCATCATAGTATGGATATCTGCGACAACTGGAACTCCATTGATATCCTGACCCGTCATATTCTCATCCATAATTACAATTCCGTCTATCTTTCTTAACCAGTCGTCCTTCTCATCAATCTTTGAAAGTGTATTCTTAGCCCTGTCCTTAACTGTAACCATTATGACACGGCTTGCCCTCTTGCTTTCGTTATGTGATTTAAGATATGCCTTAACAAGCAGTCTTGATACATACATAATAACTATTGCAACGATAACTGTAACAATATATATGCCTCTCTGGATGCCTTCTGCATCTCTTCTTAATAATTCATAGACAGCGAGTATAGCAGCAAACAGTGCACTCTTGCATACTACTGACCTGAATTCTTCAAAATAACCTCTGCTTATAAAATCATTCTTGACATTATAAAATACTGCTGTAATAACTGTCGCAACCAGTATTGATACGCAGTTATTATTAAGTTCACTAAAAATCTGTCTGTTATTCATTCCCCAATATAACCCCAGCCAGATTATTCCTGCAACATAATACGATAACACTATCGCTATTGCATCTGTAAAAAATATAAGTATATTTTGTATACTTTCTTTAGTTCTGTTAATATTCGTCATAAGCCCCCTGATAGTATATTATTATTTATGCAATCTGAATAATTATACTATATTCGACATAATTGTCAATAATGTAAAAATCCGTCCCACTCTATTATGTGGAACGGATATAGTTCATTTTATTCCACTGTAACTGATTTAGCAAGATTTCTTGGCTTATCTACATCAAGTCCCTTAGCTACACTTACATAATAGCCAAGTAACTGAAGTGGCACAACAGCAAGTGATGCTGCAAAATGTTCATCTATCTTTGGAATGTATACAGTAAATTCAACTGTATCCTCAACTTCATATTTTCCATATGTAGTAAGTCCCATAAGATATGCACCACGGCTCTTGCACTCAACCATATTGCTTATCGTCTTCTCATAAAGCTCACTCTGTGTAAGCACACCAATAACAAGAATATTATCTTCAATAAGACTTATAGTTCCGTGCTTTAATTCACCAGCGGCATACGCTTCTGAATGAATATAAGATATCTCCTTAAGCTTAAGGCTTCCTTCAAGACTGACTGCGTAATCAATCCCTCTTCCTATAAAGAATATATCTTTTGAATTGGCAACCTTTGCGGCAAACCACTGAATTCTTTCCTTATCTTCAAGAATCTTCTCAATCTTATCAGGTATAGTCTTAAGTTCTTCTAAATATGTGCTGTACACATCATCTGCTATCTCACCTCTTACTCTGGCAAACTGAATTGCAAGGCAGTAAGCGGCTATAAGCTGTGTACTGTAAGCCTTAGTTGTAGCGACAGAAATCTCCGGACCGGCAAGTGTATAGAATACATTATCTGCTTCTCTTGCAATTGAACTTCCAACTACATTGACAATGCCAAGTGTCCTAAGTCCCTTATCCTTAGCAAGCCTTAACGCCGCAAGGCTGTCTGCTGTTTCACCTGACTGGCTTATAACAATCACAAGTCCATCAGGATCTAACAAAGGCTTTCTGTATCTGAACTCAGAAGCGAGTTCTACTCTTACCGGTATCTTAGCCAGATCTTCCATAACATACTGTGCAACTACGCCAACGTGATATGCCGAACCACAGGCTACGATATATATCTGTGAAATCTTCTTAATCTCTTCATCTGAAAGCTCTACTGCTGATAAATCAAGCTTCCCGTCCTTTAATACAGAATTAAGTGTATCAGCAATTGCCTTTGGCTGTTCGTGGATTTCTTTCATCATAAAATGCTCATATCCACCCTTTTCTGCTGCCTCAGCATCCCATTTAATCTCTACAAGCTCTTTTTCTATCTCATCACCATCAAGGTTATAAAATGTTATATTACCATCTGCAAGACGTCCAATCTCCATATTGCCAATATAATATACATTTCTTGTATAATTAAGTATAGCCGGTACATCAGAGCCAACATAGCAGTTGCCATCACTGACACCAAGTATCATTGGGCTGTCTTTTCTTGCTACATATATTTCATTAGGATATTCCTTGAACATAATCGCAAATGCGTAAGAACCACGGATACGAACCATAGCATGGTTAATAGCATCTACAGGTGTATGCTCATATTTCTTATAATAATAATCTATAAGCTTAATAGCCACTTCTGTATCTGTTGATGAATAGAACTCGTATCCATTCTTAACAAGCTTATCCTTTAATTCCTGATAATTCTCAATAATTCCATTATGTACGCCAACAACATTATAATCATCTGATATATGAGGATGTGCATTATTCTCAGAAGGCTCACCATGTGTTGCCCATCTTGTATGTCCAATACCGCAAGTCCCTTTAATGGCAAGACCATTATTAGTCTTTTCCTCTAATGCCTTAAGCCTTCCCTTCGCCTTAACAACCTCAACCGGACTTTCGCCGTCACGAACTGCAATACCTGCCGAATCGTACCCTCTATATTCAAGCTTTGCAAGACCGTTAAGAAGTATTGGTGCTGCCTGTTCATTACCTACATATCCAACTATTCCACACATAGATATATTCCTCTCTTTTAAAAATTCATATCACTTTATAATATATTATTCCGTTCCTAATTACAAGAGTATAGAATATTTATTTTAAGTCCATATTTCAATTTCAGCTTAACTTCTCCTTTTCACGTCCACTGTGTGTTATGACTATATTTCACCCTGCATCAACTCTTATTATTAATCCCTATTATTAACTTTTATACTAATCCTTATTATTAACTCTTCCTATTAATTACTTTTCAAACGCCACAATAGCAGTTATATCATTATAACCAAGCTGCTGCATTTTCTTCTGAAGCTTATTGATTGCCTCATCAAATTGTGAAAAAGCATTATATGTATCATTAAAATACTGCATTGCCTTTTCTTTATCTCCATCTTCATTAGCATGCCATGAAAGCTCTGCATAATGATGCAAATCATTATGTGCCTTTACAAGCTGCTTGAATTCAGAACTATTTACAATCTTATCATCCTTTAACTGTGCAATCCATTTACCAAGTTTACAGCGTGATGGATCATCTACCTGCTTCTTTAAAAGATGTTCAAATCCTACGATATTGTTATATACTCTCCATGTAAGAATATAATGATCCACTTCAAACACTCTCATCCAATCCTGCTGTGTAATCTTAGAACAGCCTCTTACAAGGTCACTTCTTGTCTTATCAAGATATCTGCCCACCTTGAATACCCTCTGTCCTGACTTAAGGCAGTCATCAGACAGTATGCTGTAGCTCTGTGAAATATTCTCTATCTGCTTAGAAAATGACTTTGTAACACCTGTCTGTGTATCTATGTCATTAAAGACACTGTCAACCTTCTCACTTATGTCATCAATCTGGCTGTTCATCTGCTGCATAACTTCAAGTGACTTCTCTACCTTTTCATTACCTTCACCAAGGCTTATAGTAGTCTCATCCATTGCTTTTGCAAGCTCATCTATATTATCTCTTAATTCTTTAACATACTTGACTATACTTCCAGCAGACTCTGCTGTATTATTAGATAATAATCTTACCTGATCAGCAACAACGGCAAAGCCTCTTCCTGCTTCTCCGGCTCTTGCAGCTTCAACAGAAGCATTTAAAGCCAAAAGATTACTCTGGTTAGATACCTTCTTAACAAGGTCTACAATCGCTTCAATCTTACCAATCTTACCCTTAAAATCCTGAACTTTATTATTGATAGACTGAATCTTCTTAGATGACGCATTAACGGCTTTGATACTATCGTTCATATCTACCGTTACATTATGAGACACTGATATTATATCGTGGGCATTATCACGGATATGTCCCATAGCCATAGAAATGTTCTCTATAGAACTCTCAAGATGCTGGCTGGCATTCTCCATATGCTGTATCGACTTAGTCTGTGTTTCTACCTGATTAAGTGTATCTTTAATCAAAGTATTATCGCCAAGAATCTCCATAGTTTCATTAAGTCGCATAACAACTGGATTATTAACCTGCTTAACCGCTTTAAGCATTGAATTAAGCTTATCTGCATACAACGGATTATTAAAATCCGTCGCATCTATCTCATTAAAATCACCTGAGGCTATATTGTCAATTGCCTCAATCATTCGCCTGACATCACCTTCTGGCAATAAGTTCTCTTCTGTCTTTTTTCTAAACATATACTTTCATTCTCCTATATACGCACAACAGCGGGTTATAAAATACAACTCCCATTTCCCAGCAACAGACATACTACTACAGTCCTGATTAACGCAGAACAAGCTATAAATATCTGTAAAACACCGTATCTTCGAACCATTTATTAAATTATTCAAGTCTATATAACACCGATATTGTAATAATATCATAATTCAAGTATATTTACCATACAAAAATAAAAATTTGTTAATTATTTTGCAAAATGTCAGATTAATTAATCAGATACTTCATATTCTCCTATAAGTCTATGTTCGGTAATATCATCTC
>ERZ780026.813-NODE-813-length-10057-cov-4.95051_pt1 | contig 10057 bp, 6 predicted proteins | sample MGYA00511861_ERZ780026 | MGnify/ENA primary metagenome ERZ780026 (study PRJEB29588, sample SAMEA1972002) | human gut metagenome | biome: human gut; feature: human-associated habitat; material: faeces | place: Denmark | collected 2008/2010 ...
CCTGATTATGTGGGTGAATTTAAAAATGTATGTGAGAGTCTGAAAGAATCAGGTCAGTCCCAGAGAATTATAACGTGTATAAAAGGTGGTGACGGACAGTATTTTCTTGTTCATATGAGCCTTGCCAATCATGGGAATATCATTAATGAAGAGGCGGTTATAGATATGAATGTAGTTAACATTTTTATGATGGAGAAGAAATATACAAGGCTTCATAATGATGTGAACAAATACAGGACATATTTGTCAATGTATAATGATTATATGTTTGATTATGATACCGTAACAGATATGTTTTCCCTATATATATACAGAAGCTTCAAGGCAACGATAATATGCAAGATGACACTGGATAAATTCGAAAAGGTGTATATGGAATATCTAAATAATGCAAGACAAAAGCAGGATTTTACAGATTTTGTTAATAAAGTCCGTAATGCTAATGAGGGGTTTAATGGTGAGATTACAGGACCGCTTATTACAGATATGTCCAAGCTTGTTGTATATAACATTGATTGTAAGCTTACATATAAGAATAACAGAGACAGGGTTGTAATTGGGATTATCAAGTCAATTGATAAGCAGAATGAGGTCAGTTATTATGCCACACAGGAGGGAAAAGATTTTTTTACAGGGCTTCTTAATAAAAGAGCCTGCAAGGAATATGTTCAGGACTCAATTGCAACTAATAAAGATATACATTATATGGCTATGATAGATATAGATAATTTTAAAAATGTCAACGATACATATGGGCATCTGTATGGGGATAAAGTTATATTAAAAGTTGCCGCTATTATTAACAGTGCACTTAATGGAAGAGGTATTGTTGGAAGATTTGGCGGAGATGAATTCTTTATATTTACGAATTGGATAACTAAGGAAAGCCAGCTGCGTTCTATACTTACATTTATCAAGCAGAAAGTAAGGGCAGAGTTAGGTCAGGGAGAGAACAGCTGTGATGTTACTCTTTCTATGGGTGTATGTAAATATCCAGACAATGGAAGTGATTATGACTCATTATTTAATAAGGCTGATAAATGCCTTTATATTGCCAAGAATAAAGGAAAGAACAGATATATTATATATGATGCACAGAAACACGGCGATTTCCTTGATGATATGGGAAGAAAAGGATTTTCTATGGCACCTATTAAAAAAGGTGAAACATTGGCACAGGAAGTTGCTGATATGTCTATTGATCTTATAAAGAATGGAAGCAGTGTACTTGATAATGTATTACAGAGAGCCTGTAAAGCATTTGAGATTGATGGCATCAGGATATATAATGGAACAACTGGCAGGCTTATTGAATATTATGGTAATTATGTGAAGCTTCCAGACATTAATGATATAGTTAATACTAAAGAATTCTTAGGAATGTTTGATAAGAACCACTATATGACAATTGTGTACACATCGAATATAGAGTCATTTAACAAGAAGCTGTATGATGAAACAATTCAAAGTAATATCGGTGGAATGATATATAGTTACTTTACCAATCAGGCAGGAGATAATATAATTGCATCGTATGATACATTTAATAAAGGTTTTCGCTGGAATGAATCAGACAAGAACTATATAATGACACTTACTAAGGTTATTGCAAGTGTGTTGTAATGTAAGAATGGAGGATTAATATGTCAGTACAGGATTATATGAGTGCTCTTAAGCTTGGAAAAAGAGAATATAATGCGTGTGTCAATAAGGGTAAATATCCATATCTTCCAGTTATGGAAAGCATGATGGATGAAGAACAGATAGATTCAGAAGTGAGTCTTGGAATAGACCAGATACCTTTAAGGCTTGTTGTTGGTACATGTACAGCAGGCAGAACTAATGCATTTGCAGATAACTGGATGCCTATTCTTGAATGGGGAAGTGAGTTCTCAGCTAAATGGGCATCACTAAGTGACAGTCAGGTTAATGAGGGAATAAGAGATCCTATTAAAGTATATGAATATATGAATAAATTCTACGTTCTTGAGGGTAATAAGAGAGTTAGTGTTCTTAAATATTTTAATGCGGTGACGGTAAATGCACAGGTTATCCGTAAAGTGCCAAGGAAGTCTGATAATCCTGATGTTAAGATATATTATGAATTTATGGATTTTTATAAATCTACCAAGATTAATGATATATATTTTAGCAAAGAGGGCAGTTTCATAACATTTATGGAGCTTGTTGGAATTACTCCTGGACAGCCAATGGATGAAGATGACAAGAGGGATTTGGTATCAAGTTATCTTAACTTTAGAACAGCTTATGAATCAAGAGGCGGTGACAGATTTGATTATCCTGTTGGAGATGCCTTTTTAAGATTTATTCATATTCACGGATATGATACAGTACGCCATATGACACCGGAGCAGATGGATAAAAATGTAGCTAAGACCTGGGCTGAATTTGAATTATTATCAGATAACAGCGAAGTAGATTTGAGAATGGATCCGGTTACAACACAGCCAGCCAAGAAGAATATATTAAGTTATCTTCTTCCAAGGTCAGGAGGAGAGGCTAATAAAAGGCTTAAGGTTGGATTTATATACGAGAATACACCACAGACATCTGAGTGGTGTTATGCCCACGAATTGGGAAGACAGTATATTGATGAAACCTTTGGAAGCCAGATAGAAACAGTCAGTATTACTAATGTAAGACCAAAGGAAGATGATTATAATGCCATCCAGAGGCTTATTGATGATAATACGGATCTTATATTTGTAACATCGCCATCTATGATGTATGCAAGTCTTAAACAGGCAATAGCACATCCAAAGGCTAAGATACTTAACTGTTCGCTTAATATATCGCATAAGTATATAAGAACTTATTATGCAAGAATGTATGAGGCTAAGTATCTGACGGGGGTTATAGCTGGGGTTATGGCAAAGAGTGACAAGATTGGTTATGTTGCAAGCTGTCCGTTGTATGGTGTTATGGCTAATGTTAATGCTTTTGCTATGGGGGCAAGGGCGGTAAATCCTGATGTTAAGGTATATGTTGAATGGAGTGGCATTAAAGACAATGACATAGAAGCAAGATTTGCAGAACAGGGTATTAACTGTATTTCAGATCAGGATATGATAACACCTAAGAAGACATCAAGAAAGTTCGGTCTTTATGTAACGGACTCAGGTATGGTAAAGCATCTGGCAATGCCTGTATGGCACTGGGGTGTGTTCTACGAGAAGCTTATACAGAGCATATTAAGTGGTTCGTGGAAGAAGGAAGAAGAAGGAGATAAGGTATCAGCACTTAATTACTGGTGGGGTATGTCTGCTGGTGCAATTGACATAATATATGGCGGTGCAGTTCCTGATGAAACGAAAAAGGTTACATCGCTTATAAGGGAAGCAATAGTAAAAGGTGAGTTCAAGCCATTTACGGGTGAATTAAAGGATCAGGATGGAAAGGTGCACAATAAGCCAGACGAAGAACTTGATCCTGATGAGATTATTGAAATGGATTGGCTTCTTGATAATGTTGTTGGCAGAGTACCAGAATATGAAGAACTTGATGATAATTCAAAAATGCTTGTTATCAATCAGGGAATTATAGATGTGAACGATTAGTGAGGAAAGTTAAAAAGTTATGAAGATACTAGTATTAGCTGATGTTGAGTCAAAGTACCTGTGGGATTATTTTGAAAAAGAGAAGCTTGAAGGAATAGACCTTATATTGTCTTGTGGAGATTTAAAAGCAGATTATCTGTCATTTCTTGCTTCATTTTCTAAAGTGCCTATATTATATGTGCGAGGCAATCACGATGATGGCTATGCAGATAAAGAGCCAGAAGGCTGTATATGTATAGAAGATAAGATATATGTATACAATGGAATAAGAATTATGGGACTTGGCGGTTCAATCAGATACAAGAAGGGTATTAACCAGTATACACAGAATCAGATGAAGAAAAGGGCTGCTATGATGTGGCCTAAGATAAAGGTAAAGAAAGGAATTGATATACTGCTTACACATTCTCCGGCGGCAGGGCTTGGTGATGGTGAGGATAATCCACATAAGGGGTTTGAAGCATTTGTTGATATACTTGACAAATACAGTCCCAAATATTTCATACACGGGCATGTACATTTGAATTATTCAAGGGAATTCCAAAGAGAGGAGCAGTATAATAACACAACTATAATTAACGGATATGACAGGTATATATTTGAATATTGATTTTTATACAATTTATCATTAAAAAGCCCTTGCAATATAATTACAGTTATGATAGTATTGTCAAAGCAATGAAAAACAAATGTACGTCACAGAAAGACAAAACGCGCAAATTGTTTTCAGGCAATTAGAATAACAATAATTGGAGGACTATAATGAGCGAGAAGTTAAGAGTTGGTATCCTTGGTGGTACAGGCATGGTAGGTCAGAGATTTATAACATTACTTGAAAATCATCCTTGGTTTGATGTAGTGTTAGTTGCAGCAAGTGGACGTTCAGCAGGAAAGCTTTACGAAGATGCTGTTGAGGGACGCTGGAAGATGCAGACAGCAATGCCAGAATTCGTTAAGAAGATGCCTGTATATGATATGGATAAAGACTTTGATGAGATAGTATCTAAGGTTGATTTCGTATTCTGTGCAGTTAATATGCCAAAAGCAGAGATTAAGGCATTAGAAGAAAGATATGCAAAGGCAGAAGTTCCGGTTGTATCTAACAATAGTGCTAATCGTTGGACACCAGATGTTCCTATGATTCTTCCAGAGGTTAACCCAGAACATACTAAGGTTATAGAGGCACAGAAGAAGAGACTTGGAACTACAAGAGGATTTATAGCTGTAAAGCCTAACTGCTCAATCCAGAGTTATGCACCAGCATTAGCAGCTCTTAAGGAATTCGAGCCAAAGCTTGTTGTAGCTACTACATATCAGGCTATTTCTGGAGCTGGTAAGACATTTGAACAGTGGCCAGAGATGGTTGAAAATATAATTCCATATATCGGTGGAGAAGAAGAAAAGTCAGAGAAAGAACCTCTTAGAATTCTTGGTACAGTTGAGAATGGGGAAATCGTTCCTGCTGCTGAGCCAGTTATTACTTGCCAGTGCTTAAGAGTTCCAGTTCTTGATGGACATACAGCGGCAGTATTTGTTAACTTTGGTAAGAAGCCTACTAAGGAACAGATTATCGAAAAATGGAGAAACTTCAAGGGAGCACCACAGGAGCTTGATCTTCCATCAGCACCAAAGCAGTTTATCCAGTATCTTGAAGAAGATGACCGTCCACAGGTTAAGCTTGATGTTAATTACGAGCATGGAATGGGAATTTCACTTGGCAGATTAAGAGAAGACAGTGTATTTGATTACAAGTTTGTAGGTCTTTCACATAATACATTAAGAGGAGCAGCAGGTGGAGCTGTATTATGTGCAGAACTTCTTAAGGCTCAGGGTTACATTACAGCTAAATAAGATATCAGAATAATTAGTATATAATAGCTATAATATTGACAGGCGGTTTAGTGTGAGCCATCAATTAATAGTTATTAAGATTAATAAATATATAAGGAAGATGAAAAGGCGTTGAGCCTGATTATCTTCCTTATTTATTTGGAAAATTATACGGAATTTGCAAAAACTTACAATATATCTTATAATATTATAAATATATGGAAGCGTGGAGATGTATGAAATATGAAGAATAATTATTTTTACGCAATGCTGTCAAGAATGAAATATATCAACAGATGGGGACTTATGAGAAATACACGCAATGAGAATTTGTCCGAGCATAGTCTTGAAGTTGCGTTTATTGCACATGCACTTGGTGTTATTAATAATGAAGTGTTTGGTGGGGATATTAATGCAGAACGTCTTGCGGTACTTGGAATGTATCATGACGTGACAGAGATAATTACAGGGGATATGCCAACGCCTGTTAAGTATTACAGTCCATATATAAGAAATGCTTATAAAGAAGTCGAGCAGGTGGCTAATGAGCAGATGTTATCAGGACTTCCAGAAGTTCTAAGGGCAAGATATGAAGGGCTTCTATTAGAAACAGAAAATGAAGCAGGATTATGGGAGTATGTTAAAGCTGCTGACAGAATTTCAGCTTATATAAAGTGTATAGAGGAAAAGAAAATGGGAAATTCCGATTTTCTTGAGGCAGAAAAGACAATATATAATTCTATTAGGGATATGAAGATAAAAGAAGCTGATTATTATATGAAAGAATATATACCAGCATTTTTTAAGACTTTAGATGAGTCGAAATAGCTATGCTTTATAAATAATAGTGTTAATATTAAAAATCCATCTGTCAGATAGTGAAAAATAGTATAAAGAATGGAGTGATGATATGGGAAAATCCGTATATATAGCGGAAAAACCGAGTGTTGCACAGGAATTTGCCAAGGCACTGCATACGGATTTTAAAAGAAAAGATGGTTATCTTGAGGCGGATAATCATATAGTTACATGGTGTGTTGGACATCTTGTTACAATGAGTTATCCGGATGCCTATGATGAGAAATTGAAAAGGTGGAGTTTTGATACACTTCCATTTATTCCACAGACTTTTAAATATGAAGTTATTCCAGCTGTTCAGAAGCAGTTTGATATAGTAAAAGGCATTTTAAACAGAGCTGATGTAGATACAATATATGTATGTACCGATTCGGGACGTGAGGGAGAATATATATACAGGCTTGTAAGGCAGGAAGCCAATGTAAAGGACAAGCAGGAAAGGCGGGTATGGATTGATTCCCAGACAGAAGAAGAGATTCTTAAAGGTATTAATACCGCTAAAGATATATCAGAATATGATAATCTAAGTGATGCTGCATACTTAAGAGCAAAAGAAGATTATCTTATGGGTATCAATTTTTCGAGGGTTCTTACATTAAAATATGGAAGAAATATTGCCAATTATCTTCATCTTGACAGGGCAGTTGTGTCTGTTGGGCGTGTTATGACCTGTGTTCTGGGAATGGTTGTAAGAAGGGAAAGAGAGATAAGAAGCTTTGTCAAGACACCATTCTACAGGGTTATTGGAACAGCGGATATTAATGAGCATACATTTGATGCCGAGTGGAGAGTGTGTGAGGCAAGCAGATATTATAATACACCATATCTATATAAGGATAATGGGTTTAAGGATAAGGATAAAGCAAGGGAGCTTGTGGATATTTTATCAGAACCACTCCCTGCAGAGGGCGTTGTAAAGGAAGCTTCAAGGAAAAAGGAAACAAAAAATCCTCCGTTATTGTATAATCTTGCAGAAATACAGAACGAATGTAGTAAATTATTCAAGATAAGTCCTGACCAGACACTTAATATAATTCAGGAATTATATGAAAAAAAGCTTGTTACATATCCAAGAACAGATGCGAGAGTGCTATCAACTGCTGTCTGTAAGGAAATATACAAGAATATAGGAGGCTTAAGAAATTATGCACCAGCCAGAGAGTATGCACAGCAGATATTAGATAGTAATATGTACAAAGGAATAGAGAAGACGAGGTATTGCAATGATAAAGCAATAACTGACCATTATGCCATTATTCCTACAGGACAGGGATTTGGAAGTTTATCATCGTTATCATCAACTGCACAGAAGACATATGAGATAATTGTCAGAAGATTTCTGAGCATATTCTATCCAGCGGCTATATACCAGAAGGTGAGCATTACCTCAGTTGTAAAAGATGAACAGTTTTATGCTACATTTAAAGTGCTTGTAGATGAGGGCTACCTTAAGGTTGCGAAGAATTCATTCGGAAGGAATAAGATGGCAGATACAGATAAAAATCAAGATGACCAGGAAAATGCGGATACATCACTGATAGAAAGTCTTAAAAGCTTAAAAAAGGGTTCACCGATATCATTTAAGGAATTTAATATAAAGGAAGGTGAAACATCGCCGCCAAAGCGTTACAATTCGGGTTCAATTATTCTTGCTATGGAAAATGCAGGGCAGTTAATAGAAGATGAAGAATTAAGGGCACAGATAAAGGGAAGCGGAATAGGTACGAGTGCGACAAGAGCGGAGATACTTAAAAAGCTTAACGCCAACCAATATATTTTCACTAATACCAAGACCCAGATAATAACACCTACCCTGCTTGGTGAAATAATATACGATGTTGTCGATAATTCTATTAAGCAGTTGTTAAATCCTGAACTTACAGCAAGCTGGGAAAAGGGGCTTACATATGTTGCTGAGGGAAGCATAACTGCCGACGAATATATGCAGAAGCTGTCAGGCTTTGTTGGAAGAAGAACATTAGCGGTTAAAGACCTGCGTAATCAGGCACAGCTTGTTACATTATTTAATGAAACTGCAATTAATTATAAATAAGGAGGAAAGTTATGAACGAACAGATTACAATCAAAGAGTTATTTAGTCTTGATAAGACTATAGCCACAGGAATATTCGAAGGTGCTGTGTATCCCTGGGAGGTATTATCAAAGATTGGTGATTATATTGTTGAACTTGGTAATTCACTTCCGCAAAAGGAATATTACAAGAGAGGTGATAACATATGGATACATAAGGAAGCAACAGTATTTGACTCGGCTTATATAGCAGGTCCTGCTATTATATGCAAAGGTGCAGAAGTAAGGCATTGTGCATTTATAAGAGGAAAGGCTGTTGTTGGAGAAAATGCAGTTGTTGGTAATTCAACAGAGTTAAAAAATGTCATATTATTCAATAAAGTACAGGTGCCTCATTATAATTATGTGGGAGATTCAATATTGGGCTATAAGGCACATATGGGTGCAGGTTCAATTACATCTAATGTAAAGTCTGACAAGAAGCTTATTACAATAAAAGGACCAGACGGAAATATAGACACTGGAATTAAGAAAATAGGAGCATTTCTTGGTGATAACGTTGAGATTGGATGTGGTAGTGTGCTTAATCCAGGTACTATAATTGGAAGGAATAGTAATATATATCCGCTTTCAAGTGTCAGAGGTTGTATTAAATCGGGTTCAATCTATAAAAATAGGGCAGAAGTGGTTGAAAAATATTAAGAGTATATGTTATTATGTCAAAAGTATAAATGTGAACACAATGTGAACATTTATAAAATAATAAAAAAATAAGGTGAGGTAAAGATATGAAAGCTTTTAAGGGAATTGGTTTCCAATTGGTATTATCGTTTGCCGTTGCAGTATGCGTTGCAATAATTCTTGTATCGCTTGGTTCTATCAGGATAACTAAGACATCGATAAATGCAAATACAGAAGTGACAAGTGAGCAGACATTAGATAATGTTCAAGAGGGATTTACAACATATTTGAAGACTCTGTCACAGCCAGTCGACCTTCTTACACGTAAGAATGAGATTAAGCATTTGGAAGATCAGGGAAATCTTGATGATAATGTTAAGGCAATAAAAGATTCGTTAGTTGCATCTGTTAGGGTGACTAATGGAGCACAGCTAGCTTTCTTTACAACTAAGACAGGTTTAAGAGTTGATGGATGGGCAGAGATTAACCCAGAGACAGGTAAGGCATCTAATAAGGGAGGTCTTACAAGAGGCGTTAACGATACAAGCAAGAGCTGGTATCAGGCAGCTATAGGTTCTAAGGCAAGAAATACTATATATTCACAGTTCTCAGATCCATATGTTGATTCATCATCAGGAAAGACTATATTTACAGTTTCACAGGAGATTAAATATACAGATGGTTCTAACTATGGTGCCGTAGGTCTTAATATTGATTTCTCAGAAGTTGAGGATTATGTAAGAAATATAGGACTTCTTAATACAGGATATGTAATACTTGTTAATAAAGATGGAAAGATTCTTGTAGATAATGATAAGAATACTAATGTCCAGAATAATGTAACATCACTTGAGTGCTGGAATACAATTAAGAATCTTTCGGAAGACAAGTATGACACAACATTTTCTTTCGATGAAAAGATTAATGGTGAGTCAGTACATATTGTAACTTCAAAGGATGCTGTTACAGGCTGGACACTTATGGGATTTATCGGTGAATCAGAGACACAGGCAGTTGTTAATAAGATTGCACAGACAACAATTGAACTTGCTATTATTGCAATTATAATTGGTATTGTT
>ERZ780026.818-NODE-818-length-9977-cov-3.39811_pt1 | contig 9977 bp, 9 predicted proteins | sample MGYA00511861_ERZ780026 | MGnify/ENA primary metagenome ERZ780026 (study PRJEB29588, sample SAMEA1972002) | human gut metagenome | biome: human gut; feature: human-associated habitat; material: faeces | place: Denmark | collected 2008/2010 ...
CGGTGCAGCCCTGGCATGTCGATTTGCCGCTGAAGGCTATCATCTGGCTCTTTGCTGCCATAACTCTTATGAAACGCTGCAGGCACTTGCCACAAAACTTGAAACAACCTGCTCCATACAGGTGCTTTGCTTCCGTGGTGATGTAGGAGACTATACTTTTATCTGTGACATGGTGCAAAAAACACTGGATACCTTCGGCCAGATTGATGTGTTAATCAACAATGCCGGCATCTCTTATATCGGTCTGCTCACCGACATGGATATTACCGACTGGAACCGGATAGTTGCGACAAACCTCACATCCGTCTTTTCCACCTGCAGACAGGTCATCCCTTCCATGGTTCATGCCAAATCCGGACATATCATCAATATTTCTTCTGTATGGGGAAATGTCGGAGCTTCCTGCGAAGTTGCCTATTCTGCATGCAAAGGTGGAGTTAATTCCTTTACACGCGCTTTGGGCAAAGAACTTGCCCCCAGCAATATCCAGGTAAATGCCATCGCCTGTGGGGTAATCGATACGGATATGAACCGTTGTTTCTCCGAGGAAGAACGCTCTGCACTCATCGAAGAAATTCCTGCCGGCCGGATGGGATCCCCGGAAGAAGTTGCTTCACTGGCATATTCTCTTGCCACAGCAAGCAGTTACCTGAATGGACAGATTCTCACCTTAGACGGTGGATGGATTTAATTTCTTATCTCTTTGGAAATCTTTTTCCATTTATTTAAGAATTAAAACGCAATACGCGTTTTCTCTGTTTTTTATATCAACTTTCTATAAAATCATTTGTATGAAAACGAATGATAAAAATAAATACAAAGATTTTGGTGACCGTCTGAGTCTGATTATGTATAAACAAAATATTTCCAATATCCAGCTGGCAAATGCAATGTTTGTTTCGCCGTCCACGATCAGCGGATACCGTACCGGTCGTCGTTCTCCGACCGTTGCGGATCTTGCAGCCATCGTGCAGATTCTGAATGTTTCTGCAGATTACCTCATCGGAACCAGTGAAATTACAACCAGACCCGATACCACCGAAAAAAAGAGTTGAGCACGCCCTGTTTCCAGAGCGGTGCTCAACTCTTTTTTATAAATCATGTTCTGCCAGTAAAATTACCGTAGAACGTTCCGGAACACGCACACGTGTCTGATCTCCCTGTGTCTGGGCTTCAAAATCTGCCCCATCCTGGTATTCACAGAAAGTATTTACTACAAGTTTCCAATGATAAGACTCCGGCAACGAAGGCAGGCGCATCTCCAAAGGCTCCCAATACGCATTCATTCCGTAAAAGATCATATCATCATCCGTATCATCGGCATTTCTTCCCGCATACATGATTCCAATTAAATGTGTATTATAGTCCGTATAATTCCGGTTCGGCTCTCCGTTATGGATACTTACGGAAGGTAACCCGCAGACTGCCGGCTTTGTATCCCTTCGCAGAATCGGATGCTTTGCACGGAAATGGATCATAAAACGGGCAAAATCATGAATCTCCTGAAATTCTTCCAGTCTGTTCCAGTCCAGCCAGGAAATAATATTATCCTGGCAGTATGCGTTGTTATTTCCATACTGCGTATTACAAAATTCATCCCCTGCAAAAAACATAGCCGGTCCACGGCTGCATAACAACGCGGCAAATGCATTCTTCACGAGTCTGCGTCGCACGCTCATAACCGCAGGATCATCCGTCTCACCTTCCACCCCGCAGTTCCAGCTCAGGCCGTTGTTATCCCCGTCCGTATTGTTCCATCCGTTTTTCTCATTATGCTTTTCATTATATGAATACAGATCATACAACGTGAACCCATCATGACAGGTCAGAAAATTGACGGATGCACTATATCCGCGGCTTGCCGGATCATACATGTCGGAGGATCCGGTGATACGTGTAATTGCACGCCCTGCGACGCCACTGTCGCCCTTTAAAAAGCTTCTCATATCATCACGGTATCTTCCGTTCCATTCGGCCCAGCGGTTCCAAGACGGGAAACTTCCAACCTGATACAAGCCACCCGCATCCCAGGCTTCTGCGATCAGCTTCATATCCCCCAGAATAGAGTCAAATGCAAGGGCTTCCAGAATCGGCGGATTCTCCATCGGTGCACCATTCTGATCTCTTCCCAGAATCGATGCCAGATCAAACCGGAATCCATCCACCCGGTACTCTACTGCCCAGTGCCGCAGACAGTCTGTAATAAACCGCCGTACCACCGGATGATTGCAGTTTAAGACATTGCCACAGCCGCTGAAATTATAATAATATCCATCCGGTGTAAGCATATAATAAATATTGTTATCAATCCCCTTAAAGCAAAAACATGGACCGTTTTCATTTCCCTCTGCCGTATGGTTGAATACCACATCAAGAATGACTTCAATTCCATTTTCTTTCAGTTCGCGGATCAGACGCTTTAATTCATCACCCTCATGATTATGCTCCTGATGAAATGCATAACTTGTATTCGGGGCAAAAAAGGAAACCGTATTATAGCCCCAGTAATTGTACAACTGCACGCCATCCACCACACGGGCACTTTCCATTTCATCAAATTCAAAAATCGGCATGAGTTCTACCGCATTGATTCCCAGATCTTTCAGATACGGAATTTTCTGTCGCAGACCTTCAAATGTTCCCCCACCTTTTACACCGGAGGACGCATCTTTGGTAAATCCCCTGACATGCATCTCATAGATCACCAGATCTTCAAATTTGTAATTCAGATTCCGATACCGCCCCCAGTCAAAATCACTTTGCACCACACGGGCTTTATAGACAAAATCCTTTCCGCCTTCCGGTTTTTCTCCCCAGTTTCTCTGACCGGTAACAGCTTTCGCATATGGATCAAGAAGCGTATGTTTTCTGTTAAACAGTAACCCTCTCGCCTGATCGGCAGGACCGTCCATCTGATAGGCATACTCAAAATCCTCTGCTTTTAAGCCAAAAACAAGGATAGAATACGTATTTCCAATTTTATAACTTTCCGGAATGCGGATTCTTGCATACGGTTCCTGTGCCGCCGGCCGGAATAACAGCAGGACACAGCTCGTAGCTCCATGGGAGCTTACGGTAAAACTTACCCCTTCCTCTGTCTGATATGCACCATTCATCTGATAAAATCCCGGACGTACATCAAATCCACCGATATTATCGAGTGGATGAATGACTTCCCCGAGACTTTCCATTTCTTCGTCTATCGGCCAGCTTTTCTGTTTTGACGGATAATTCCAAAAACTTGCATTCATGTGCTGATTCCTCTTATCATTATTATTTACTTGCCACATAAAATTATAGTATCCCCCTACTCTTCCCTGATGATTACCCTGCCATTTGCGTCAAATCCGATTTTACTGTACTTTTCCGAATACTCATTCATATGATCAATAATCGTCTGTTTTCTGTCGCCTTTTGCTATGGCAGGCTGAAAATTATTTCTTTCTGATGTGGAAGAAATGCTGCATGGTATCATATCGGCTGATATATCTGTCTGCAGTACCCCATCCACAAAGGTAAAGGTCTGTTCATAGATCGCCGTATCTTTGTCTTTTGGATTCCTGTTCCCCCCAAAGCAGAAATTTCCAAGACTGTAGCAGATCATTTTTCCGTTGTATAATTCCATTCCCTGCAATACATGAGGATGTGTACCGACCAGCAGATCTGCTCCCCAGTCAATCACCTGGTGTGCCAGCTTCTGCTGATAATCATTCGGATAATGATCCCCCTCTATCCCCCAGTGGCAACAGGCAATTACCAGATCCGCTCCTTCTTCCCGAAGTTCTGCAATCCCATCCCGGATATAACCAGCATGTGTTTCATCAGCGGACAGCTGGCTTGCGGAGACAATTCCGATTTTGATACCATCCTTCGTGGTATAGGTATCCACATGATCATTGAATCCGAAGATAATCCCTGCTTTATTTAACACTTCTCTGGTATCATCAAGTCCCTGCTGCCCATAATCAAACGTATGATTATTTCCCAGACTTGACTCCTCCACAGAACTGTCTGTCATAATACCAACATACTCCGGTTTTCCTTTTAAGTTCCACGTTTTTTCCACACGCTCGGTCGCATTTGACAACACACATTCCAGATTGATCAGTGTAAAATCATCCTGCTCAAAAATACTTCTGATATTTTTAAAAAAATAATCCTGCCCGTATTTATCATAGTATTCATGAAAGGAACCTGCATACCCATGCGTCTGTGTTACCCCAAGCGTACAGTCACCTGTCGCCGTAATTTTTACCGTCTGTATCACCGGTTCCTGCTGCGTTTCAGTTGCAGTCCCGGTTTCCGTTTCTTCCAGCGTACCCGGTTCTTCCGTCATCTGTGTCTCCGTGATTTTTTCCGTAGAAGAGGGCAAAGCCGATGACGTTGCTGCAGGAGAAGAACATCCCGTCAGCAAAAATCCTGCCATTAGGATTGGCAATATCCATTTTTTCATACGTTTTCAGACTCCTCTTTCACAAGAATATCCACCGTGTGACCGCTTGCACCCATAAGATCCATCCGTTCACAGGTTGCCAGATGATACTGCAGAAACGCATCAAACTCTTCTTCCGTCAGCGCATTTAAAAACGGACGCATATAATTTGCTGCACCGTCTGCCGCTATGATCTGCCGGCGCCTGACCTCTACCTGCCGGTCCAATGCTTCAATATCTTCCAGACGAACCATGGAATACAGAGGATTGGCTTTTGAAGTACAGTGATAATCCTCTGTGAGCATTCCCTCCTGAAGCGCCTCCAGAATATGTTTTTCCTTAAACGCATACGTGATAACGGAAAATTCATTCATAATATACGCCACGAGAATCCTGCCTCCGGGTTTTGTCACCCTCACTGCCTCCCGCAGCGCAGCAAGCTTGTCCTTTTCCTCATGCAGATGATACATCGGCCCAAACAACAGGGTTACGTCAAAGGAATCATCGGAAAATTTTTTCAGATTCATTGCATTTCCCTGATATGCATGCACGCCTGCCCCCTTCTGTTTCAGACGCCCCAGATTATGCTTTACCAGTTCCACGGCCGTCACATCGAACCCTTCCTGTGCCAGCGGTACGCTGTATCGTCCGGTTCCCGCCCCGATATCAAGGATATGAATTTCCTCTTTTGCACGTTCTTTTACAATTTCGTCCAGACACTGATGGATATAATGCATGCTTGTCACAAATTCCACCCTGCCGTGTCGGCTGTCCAGACGCTTCTCTTCATTAAATTTATTATAATAGGCTTCTAAGTCTGTCATATTTTAATACTAACACATTTTCTTTAAAATTTCACTCACAATCGCTGATGCGACATCCGCTTTGCTCATTATTTCCAGTTCCCTGCAGTCATCTGCCGTAATCAGCGTCACCACATTGGTATCTGTACCAAATCCGGCTCCGGCTACTTTCAGGTTATTCGCCACAATCATATCTGCATTCTTTTTTGCAAGTTTTGCACGGGAATTCTCCAGCATATGTTCCGTCTCCATGGAAAATCCACACAGAAACTGTCCCGGTTTTTTGTGCGCGCCCAGATACGAAAGGATATCTTCCGTGCGTTCCATCGTAAGAGTGGCATCCCCGTCTTTTTTCTTGACTTTCTCATCGACCGGGTGATCCGGACGGTAATCCGCCACAGCTGCCGCTTTGATAATAATATCCTGTTGCTCTGCTGTCTCCTTTACGGCTTCTGCCATATCCGCGGCAGATACAACCGGAACGACCTTTACAAACGGCGGCGGAGTGATTGCCACCGGTCCCGTGATCAGCGTCACTTCCGCGCCACGGCGCATGCAGTTTTCCGCAATTGCATAGCCCATTTTTCCGGTAGAGTGATTCGTAATATAACGCACCGGATCAATCTTCTCCTGTGTCGGTCCTGCTGTGACCATTACTTTTTTTCCGACCATATCCTTTTCACAGGCAAGATCTTTCATAATATAAGAAAACAGTGTTTCCGGCTCCGGCATTTTCCCGGCTCCGGTATCCCCGCAGGCAAGATAACCACTCGCCGGATCAATGATATGAAACCCATAATGCTCCAGCTTTTTGATGTTATCCTGTACGATCGGATTTTCAAACATATTGGTATTCATGGCAGGGGAAACATACTTCGGGCATTTTGCCGCAAGAATCGTTGTCGTCAGCATATCATCTGCAATCCCGTTTGCCATCTTGCCGATCACATTGGCAGAAGCCGGTGCTACCATAAAAATATCCGCACGCTTTGCCAGTGCCACATGCTCGACATTGAACTGGAAATTCCGGTCAAACGTATCGACCAGACACTTGTTGCTTGTGAGCGTCTCAAACGTGATAGGATTAATAAAATTGGTTGCATTTTCCGTCATGATCACATGCACATCCGCATGCTGCTTGACGAGCGCACTTGCCAGATAGGCGATTTTATAGGCAGCGATACTTCCGGTCACACCGAGTACCACACATTTTCCTTTTAACATTGTCTCTTACTCCTTTGCAGAAAAAATCATATCTTCTGCTATTTTATCACACTTGCGGCAGAATCGTAAAGAAACTGTCTTCAAAGTCAGCCAAAGTTAACAACGTTCAAAATTCAGATATCGGGTTCCCTGAAATGTCAGTTTTCCAACATCCCCTTCTGCAAGCATTCCATATTCAGATCCGCGCACATTCATTTCCATGCGATCTCCACTCTCCACCTCAAACGTAACATAATAAGTTGTGTTTGTATGTACCATAGTTGTATCTGTCCCATCATTGAAATGCGTTATATTCGTCCGTTTGGCTACAACCTTTGCCTCTACTGTCAGTCTCGGTGCATGATTATTGTCATTCCATTGTGAAATTCCCTTTATGATTGTAACCACAATAAAACCTGCTACAACAATAAACATAATCGGAAAAATTACATCCATCACATTAAAAAACATACTTTTCCTCTCCTTTAATAAACTCATACCTTTTTTATTTTAGCATACCCCTGTTGAATGCACTATTGCTTTTTCCAAAGAATACAACAAAAAAGGCAGCCCTCAGATGAATATCACGAAATTGATATTCGTCTTCCCGCTGCCTTTCAAAATCATTATTTCCGGATCGGTTTTAATTTATTTAGTACCATGCCAAGTGCTGCTACAATGATTGCAGCCACAATCGCTTCAATGACTCCGTTAAAACTGATGACACCACCGATGATTCCAAGCACGGCTCCTGCATCGACACTCAGGGCTTTTGCATATGCATCTTTGTATAACACAAAAATTCCGCCCATAACCAGTATCGTATTGACCATTGCGCCTGTTACACCCGCGTAGACAAATGCACAGACTGCGCCGGATTTCAGTACCGTATACACTTCCAGTGCTATAAAAACGAACCATCCAACCAGTGCACTAACTGCATACAATGCAATATCTGACAATGGCTTCTTGTCAAACACATGAAGCAGAAACGCACGCGCACCAAGAAACAGGAACACACCGATCAGAATATTAAACACACTTGCCCAGAGAATTTTATGCCGGGAAGAAAGTGCTTTCTTTACTCCGATATATACAAAATATGGCAGGATTCCTACAAGAATACGCGGTACAAAACAGATAAATGCACTCTTTACGATTCCGCTAGTGCCTACCATGCTGGCCGCCAGCACCGGGGAAAATACAAATGCCGAAAGGGATGTCGGCATAACCGTATTCTTGATAAAGCTGGTCAGACCAAAGATAAATCCCAAAAATCCGCCCTTCTTCGGTCCACAGAATAACGATCCTAAAATAACAGGGATGTGGATGATGGTCGCATTGATCACCACAAGTGGGATGTAGCCCAGCGGTGTAAACGCCATAATGATAATGATTGCTGCAAACAGAGCGGTCAGTACCAGCTCCGCGGTCTTATTGTTTCGCATTGGTTCCTCCTGTTCCAGATGAAAGCGGATGTTATGTTTTCCGTCTCTCTCTTTTTTCTTTTGCGAATAAAGTAAACATCAACTTTATCAGTTTACACCCTGCTCCTCTTATGGTCAAGTCATACGCATCGTGAACTCCTAATCTCCAAAAACATAATTTTTCATTGAAAAAATATCGCTAAGGCGATATAATATTTTATATTATCAGGAGGAAACTATGGGAACAATACTATATCACGGTTCTGAATATTTAATCGAAAATCCTCAATTCGGAAAAGGTTCGTTGCACAACGATTACGGCAGAGGGTTTTACTGCACTGAAAACATCGAATTAGCAAAAGAATGGGCCTGTGGAAAACAAACGAACGGCTATGCCAATATTTATGAATTGGACATGTCTGATCTTAAATGTTTAAATCTCAATAGTAAAGAATATAATATCCTCAACTGGCTTGCGATTCTCGCAGACAACCGAACCTATTGGCAAAACGGAAGCATTGCCGAGGAGGCCAAAAAATATATTAAGGATCATTTTCTACTTGATATTTCCGGATATGATGTAATTATTGGTTATCGCGCAGACGATTCCTATTTTTCTTTTGCACAGGATTTTGTTTCAGGTCTGATATCGTTTCAAAAATTATCGGAAGCCATGCGTCTTGGAAAATTAGGTGAGCAGATCGTCCTGAAAAGTGAAAAGGCTTTTCAGCAGCTTAAATTTATCGGATATGAAGTTGCTGACGCAGAAGAATATTACATCAAAAAAACCGAGCGGGAACGCGAAGCCCGAAAAGAGTACCGTAGAAACAAAAAAGGAAATGCCAATATAAATGATTTATTTATGCTTGATATCATGAGGGAGGGAATACAAAATGGAGATGCGCGCTTATCCATCTGATTATCTTACATCTGCCCAACGCATTTTAGGCGATATGCTTGATTTTGCCGTCAATACCTGTGACCTGGACATTGATTCATATTTTGGGCTTTTCACGGTATCTTCTGTATCCGTGCAATTTCAAAACGGAAATCCAACCTATATTGCTGGAAAAACAGGCTGTGAATTAGTTAAAGAAGTGATTGCAGATGCAGGAATGTCCCCACTCTCTTACGAAGATGAAATGTATCTTGATAAATCTCCGGAATATTGGGCAGGCTGGGCTTTAGCATATTATCAATGGTACACCTGTCGGACTTTTACCAAAATTCATAAAGCCGTTTCTTTAAAGCGAATCGTTTCCATGTACGACATTTATCACGAGATGGATATTACACATTTTATCGATACCATCAACGAATTATGGGATAATTATTACAAAGAAACCAACCTCAAACGACTCCGGAAATTAGCTGGTTTGTCCCAACGCGAATTATCCGAATTATCCGGGGTTCCGTTACGGCAAATCCAGCTTTTCGAACAACGGCAACGTAATATCAACCATACCAAAGCCATTGATGTCGTAAAATTTGCACGTGTCTTACGCTGCAAAACAGAAGACCTGTTACAAATATAGTAAAACCGCCGCGGAAATCCGCGGCGATCTCTTTTCACATCTTTATATAAGATGAAATTATTTGCCCATCTCAGCCTTTAAAATAACTCATGCATCAATCAAATAAAGAATATTCTTTTTCCGCCCCCGCATTTGATACTACACATAACAATGCCCCATAATTTGGAGTAACATTTTTGTTAATGGCAAGAAAACACGTTTCGCCTTCACCTATATAATACACATCGCTTACGCTGTAATATTCTGCGGTCTCCACCCCCATCGGTTCTGTTTTCGGATTCCAGCTTTCTTTTTTATCTAATTGATTCTTTTGTTGTTTTGTTTTCAAATCATACTGCAACTGTTTTTCATTATCACTTAGCTGGATATACCGTCCATCCTTCGATACATGAATAAATGTTGCATCATCTCCCTGTAATCCCTTAAAATGATTTTTTTCAAAATCAACATAATCCGTCAGGTCTGAAGAGGAAAGATCATAAACATACACCCCCATATTGTCATAAACAACTAATTGTCCCTTTCCGACATAACCAATTTTAGGCATTGTATCATCAAAATTTAAAGTTGATTTATA
>ERZ780026.825-NODE-825-length-9897-cov-3.29212_pt1 | contig 9897 bp, 7 predicted proteins | sample MGYA00511861_ERZ780026 | MGnify/ENA primary metagenome ERZ780026 (study PRJEB29588, sample SAMEA1972002) | human gut metagenome | biome: human gut; feature: human-associated habitat; material: faeces | place: Denmark | collected 2008/2010 ...
GCAAAAGAATGTGTTAATGATACGTGGCTTGGTGTGTGGAACAGCATCCCACCGCAGACCCCGAATCCGCTGGTCTCCTATGTCTGCAGGATTACCCGCAATCTGTCCGTCAAAAGGCTGCGGCATAACATGGCGGCAAAGCGCAACAGCTATTACGATGTATCGCTTGCGGAACTGGAAGAATGTATTCCGGCAGCGCAGGAGCAGGAGCCGTGGGAAGAACAGGAGGTGACGAAAGTCCTGGAACGCTTTTTACGGGAACTGGATACCGGCAGCCGCGTGATGTTCGTCAAACGGTACTGGTATACGGAGTCTGTCGCACAGATTGCGGAAACGTTTGGGATGAAAGAAAACAGTGTGTCCGTAAAACTGATGCGTCTGCGCAAAAAGCTGAGAAAGAAACTGGAGAAGGAGGGTGTAGTGTTATGAGAAAATCCGAAAAATTATCCGATGCAATCGGTGAAATCAGTGATGACATTATAGAGGAAGCGTATACATATAAGCCAAAACATGACATGCACCAAAGAAAGGCTTCTTTTAAATGGAGAGCAGCTGCAGCAGTTCTTGCCATGCTTGTTTTGGCGGGAGTCGGTGTGTCCGTAGGGGGAGGAACTTCCTTTTTCCGGCTTGGAACAATTGTTTCCAGATTTACGGGGAAGGCTGCAAAGGTGGTTTACCGTATCCAGGGAATTCCGGTAACACAGCAGGAAATCCAGGCAGGAGTGGCATTGCGTGTGGAAAACGGAGAAACGGTAAAAACCGCAAAAAAAGAGGTTATAAAAGATATTATTACAAAAAAGACGTTGTATGTACTTGCAAAAAAGAACGGATGTACTGTGTCGGATCAGGAATATGATGATTATGCAAAACTGCTGAAGACACAGATGAACAAAGCGGAGAACCGGAAAGAAATCCGCGATTTTTATGCGGGATTCGGTGGCGAGAGTGCTTACTGGAAGAATATGGAGCCGGTTATTCGTCAGAATCTTGCGGTGCGCAAGTATATAGACAGCCAGACAGGAACGCAGACGGAGGAAGAAATCAAACAGGAGGCATATGAAAGCGGTGCAAAGCAGACGGATCTGGATGCATTTGAACAGGTGGTGGAAGATGTCTGTGAAGAGATTGGCGATTATCTGAAAACACTGCAGAAGTCGGATGCTTCGGTATATTATTTTGCGTCTTCCGACAAAGAGCGTGTGACAGAATCTGGTGGATGAGCAGCAGTATAAAGACAGCAGTTCCTATTAACAATATTTAGCCGGATATATGGAGAAATTCCAGAAAATGTCCGATATATAAGATGATATTATGTAAAAATAAAGGGGGAATTATCATATGTCATTGACGATTCAGGCACCACATGCTAACATGAATGCATACGAAATCGGAGACGATGAAACGCGCAAAAATAAAGTATCCGACAAAGGAACCATATATGCCGGAGATCTGCAGTTTGCCCAGACCACAGGCAATGCTGCAAACGACAAGAAACAAAGTGCCAGGAAACAGGCGATGAAGCTGATCCGGGACGCATGGGACAGTGATAACAAGGCGGTAAGCCAGCGGGATCAGATAGCACAGCAGAAAGAGGAAAAACTCAAAGAAGTCCGTGAGTGTAACGAGGAATTGAAACAGATTCGCGAGAGTAAAGAAATCGCACGGCAGAGTTATGGGGTGGATTGGGATTCCCAGGAGCAGAAAGACTTAGAACTGCTGGAAAAATATCAGGATTATCAGAAAGGTGTGCAGACGGATGACTTTTCCAAGGAAGAGATAGATCGTTTGAAAGAACTGCAGAATACCCCTCTGACCGATTATCAGACCAGGGCATTACAGCTGAATGCACAAAAGGATGTCATTCTGAACAAGAAAGACCGGGCGCAGCGTAACGTGACTTCTCTGACTGAGGCAGCGGCAGATGCAAAGCTCGACCAGCTGAAATCACAGGATATGCAAAAAGCGCAGGATGCAGCGGATGAACTGCTGGATGCTTCCGATAAAGATGCTTTTGGCATGCTGATACAGGATGCGGTAGATCACATCGACGAGAAACAGGAAGAAGAGAAAGAGAAAGCAGAGAAAGCGCAGGAGAAGCGCGACGAGCAGCAGGAAAAGATTGACGAAAAGAAAGAGGAAAAACAGCAGCAGGAGAAGATGATTGAGGGTTCTGTCGAGGCAGACAGGCTGGAGGCAGATGTAACGGTGAATCAGACGGGTACGAGTAAGCTGGAGGAGGCGCAGCAGCACATCCAGACGATTCTTAAAAAGAACAATCTCGTAAACGAGGATCTGAAGGGGATTAAAATTGACTTGAATTTCTAATGCCAGGAGGATGAGGTGTAATGCAATCCGGTAACGGGATGACCATGCAGGAAGCAGAACAGGAAATCAAATATTATCAGAAGATTTTTCAGGTAGCACGCCTGTTAAAAGGAGAAGATGTTGAGCGGACATTTTACCAGCAAGGGAAAGGAACGTGCGAAAATGTGCAGGATGGATGTCCGTGCTACAGTTTCTGGAAGAAAAACGGTAAGTGTGAAAACTGCAGTTCCTATAAAGCGTTGCGGGAAAAGAAGCAGATGATTAAGCTGGAATTCCTTGAATCAGAAGTCTATCAGGTAATCTCCCGGTATATGGAAATTGATGGACAGCCATACGTCATGGAATTGATCAATCATCTGGAGGACGACACCTTAATCGACATATCCTGCAGAGAAAAGCTGATCAATAAACTGACCGGATATAATGAAAAATTATATAAGGATGTCCTGACCGGAGTTTATAATCGTCTGTATTTTGAGGAAGAGATAAAAATGTGGACGGGAAATGCCGGAATTGTTGTGATTGATGTGGATGATTTCAAGCTTTGCAATGATACATATGGACATCTGACCGGAGATATGGCACTTGCGGCGGTTGCTGGTGTGATCTGGCGTTGTATCCGCAGAGAGGATACGCTTGTGCGCTATGGTGGAGATGAATTTGTTCTTGTGCTGCCGGAGATAAAGGAAGCTGGTCTGGTAGAAAAACTGCAGGAGATTCAGGAAAAGATCCAGAATGCAGTGATTCCGGGGTATTCCAATATTCAGCTTTCTGTCAGTATGGGTGCCGTGATTTCGCAGAACGAATCTGTTGAGCATGCAATGCTTCGCGCACGTAAACTGATGTATCAGGCAAAAAATAAGAAAAACATGGCCATCACCGAGAATAACATGATTGATCATGAGGGAAAGATACACGCACAGAAGCAACCGGAAAAGATGATTCCGGAGATCCTTGTAGTGGATGATGAGGAGGTCAACCGGACGCTTCTGGATATGATTTTTTCCAAGGATTATCATGTCCTGCAGGCGGAGAGCGGAGAAAAATGCATAGAAATACTGGAACAGCAGGTCAATAGTATTTCTTTGGTTCTGCTGGATGTGGTATTGCCGAAGATGGATGGATTTGATGTCCTGACATATATGAATAAAAATCACTGGATTGAGGATATTCCGGTTATTATGATGTCCGGAGCCGATGCCCCGGAGGCTGTGAAGCGGGCATATGCACTTGGTGCAGTGGATTTTGTCAGCAAGCCATGCGATGCACAGATCGTTTATCAGCGTGTGACGAACACCATGAAATTATATGCGAAGCAGCGTCGGCTGACTTCCCTGATTACTGCGCAGATCAACGAAAAAGAGAAAAACAGCGAGATGCTGATTCATATTCTCAGTCATATTGTGGAGTTTAGAAACGGAGAGAGCGGAAGCCATGTGCTTCACATTCACAAACTTACGGAGATGCTTCTGGAGAGACTGGCGCAGAAAACCGAAAAGTATCATCTGGATGGGGATACCAGAGCCATGATCGCACTTGCTTCTTCTTTGCATGATATCGGAAAAATCGGTGTGGATGAAAAAATCCTGAATAAACCGGGAAAACTGACAAAAGAAGAATTTGAGATTATGAAAACGCATACCGTCATCGGTGCAGAAATGCTGGAACAGCTTGGCATTTATCAGAACGAGCCACTGGTAAAGATCGCACACCAGATCTGCCGCTGGCATCATGAGCGCTACGATGGAAAAGGCTATCCGGATGGACTTGTGGGAGATGAAATCCCGATTTCCGCACAGGTAGATTCTGTAGCGGATGTGTACGATGCGCTGGCGAGTGAGCGTGTTTATAAGAAAGCAGTACCGCATGAAAAGGTACTGGAAATGATCCTGCATGGGGAATGCGGACAGTTTAATCCGATCCTCATAGAATGTCTGCAGGAGATCAGTTCGCGGATCAGAAGCGAATGTTATGATGAGGAACAGGAGACCTGATATGTTAGACCAGAATACATTTACAGAAACCATACGTGCGGTACAGGATATTATCCGCACTTCGGCGGAGCCGATGACAAGAGAGGAGATCCTTTCCTATTTTAAGGATATGGATTTGAATGCACAGCAGGAAGAGATGGTGTTAGAGTTTCTGTCAACACCACATGATGATCCGCAGCCGGAAGAGAACGAACCGGAAACAAAGGAAGCGGAATATGAGGAGACCGCAGAGAAAGAAGAAACCAAAGAATCTTCTGCGAAAAAGGAATCCGCAAAAGATTCCGTCACAGACAACATTTCCACTTCTCCCATGTTTCAGATGTATTTGGAGGAACTGAAAGATATTCCGGAGTATACCAAGGAGCAGCAGATTGATATGTATAAGAAGCTGCTGGCAGGGGAAGAGAGCATGGTACACGCGCTCTCCAATGCATGGCTGCGCAACGTACTGGAAGTAGCAAAGAAACTGGCAGTTTCCCCGGAAGGATTTGAGGATATTGTGCAGGAAGGAAATATGGCACTTTTCCTGCGCCTGAGCGAGCTGTGCGGCAGCCACGAAAAAGTGGGTGTGGAAGAGGAACTTCTTACCGCGGTGGAAGAAGCGATGAAATCCTGCATCCGGGAACAGACCGGTGAGGATGAGAATGAAAATTCCGTGGTTGGAAAAGTTGCGCTGGTAAGTGAAGCGGTGAACTATCTGAAAAAACAGAACGGTGCACAGCCAACGCAGAAAGAACTTGCGGATTATGTCAAAATTCCGGAAGATGAGCTTGCAGATATTCTTTATATGATTGATAAGGCGAAAAAAGATTCCTGATCGAGGAACGAAACAGCCCTCCTATTTGACGGGAGGGCTGTTTTTTTTACACTTTAGCTGGTGCACTTCTTCTATATAATGCACCATACGCATGACCATTTCTTTCTCTTCGGGAGTAAAATCATTAATCACAATTGTTTCTTCATTATTATTTCCAAGTAAATAATCTGTGGTTGTATGCAGGATTCTGCTTAGAATTACAAGATTTTCAAGAGAAGGTTTCGATATGCCCATTTCCCAGGCATTGACACCGGACCTTGTCATACCCAGCTGGATCGCGAGGTCACTCTGTGTCAGTCCGGATCGTTCGCGAAGATCGTGGATACGTTCATTTATAGACTTTTTCATTAAAACCCTCCCAATTATTATAAAATTTATGAATTTATGTATATATTATAAGACAGGATGAAAACAATAATGATCTTTTGGGATAAGTGACAATTGACCTGAAGCCATACCATGATGTATATTATTATTTATCACATATGAATACTAATGCTTGACAAACGATAAAATCGTGATATTCTTATGATGAGTATCAGAAAAGTGGGAAATGTTTTTTAGTTTACGAAAGATCAGGGATAAAAAGGGATGAACAAGGCATTGATTATAACCACAACCAGCGGTTTTTTGTCGCAGTTCGAATTAAATAATGTCAGACTTCTTCAGAAAAAAGGATATCAGGTTCATTACGCAACAAATTTTGGTGTACCAATCTATGAGGTCAAAGATGAGACACTCCGGAATATGGGGGTTGTACTGCATCATATCAGTATTGAAAAAAATCCATTTAAAATAAAAAAGAATATATGGGCATTGCGGGAACTTATACGGATTATAGACCGCGAAGCGATCAGTGTTGTCCATTGTCATAATCCAAATGGTGGGGTATTGGGGCGTCTTGCAGCCGTACTCAGTAAAAGAAAGCCATTTGTGGTTTACACAGCACATGGATTTCACTTTTTTCAGGGAGCACCGGTAAAAAACTGGTTGTTTTATTATCCGGCAGAAAAAGTTCTGGCAAAGTTTTCAGATATTATCATTACCATAAATCATGAGGATTATACGAGAGCAGATAAATTTCATTATAAAAAAGATGGGGGAGCAGCACTGATTCCGGGAGTTGGTGTAGATCTTGAGAAATTTTATCCATTAAAAGAAGATGAAGTTCATGAACGGGATACCTTAAGAAAAAATCTCGGAATTCCGGAGCATGCATTTCATATTGTATCTGCAGGTGAAATCAATAAAAACAAAAATCACAGAGTAGTGATTGAAGCAATTGCAAAACTTGCACGTTCGGACATCTACTATAGCATTTGCGGAGAAGGTCCTAATAGAAAAAATCTTGAAACAGAGATTAAAAAGTACGGGTTATCCGACCGGGTTTTCTTGCAGGGATATCGGAATGATATGCCAAAAATATGGAGAACCGCGGATATTTCTGTATTTCCGTCTTTGCGTGAAGGTATGGGAATGGCAGGATTAGAAGCAATGGCGAGTGGAATTCCATTAATTGCAGCAGATAATCGGGGAACCAGAGAATATCTTATAGATCAGGAGAATGGGCTGGTTTGTAATGCTGCTTCTGCAGACGAGTTTGCAAAAGCAATTCTTTCTTTATATGAAAATAAAGAACAAAGACAACGATATGCCGCAAGGGCGCAGAATACAGTTGAAAAATTTTCACTCCATGAGTCTGCGGCAAAAATGAGTCAGATCTACCAGAAACTGCCGAAGGTACCGGAAGTTACTATAGAAAATGACCGGGAGAGACCCATGATATCGGTGATCATGGGAGTTTACAATCAACAGGATCTTGAGGTTTTTGAAAAGGCAGTAAATTCTGTATTGCAACAGACATATCGGAATTTTGAGTTTTTAATATACAACGATGGATCTTCTATCAAAAAAGTAAACACATATATGAAAGAACTGGAAAGTAAAGATTCAAGAATTCGCGTCATTGGTTCGAAAGCAAATCATGGACTGGGGTATGCGTTAAATCAATGCATTGCCAGTGCAAGGGGAAAATACCTTGCACGGATGGATGCCGATGATATTTCCCATCCAAAACGATTTGAAGAAGAAATCAGTTTTTTGAAAGACCATCCCGAATATATGTGGTGCGGAACAAACTGCAAGCTGGTTGATGACAGAGGCATATGGGGAGAGGGAGTCCGCCCGGAGGAGCCGGGTACGGACGATTACCTGAAATATTCGCCGTATATTCATCCAACCGTCATGTACCGTGCCAGCCTGTTCAAAAAGGTGGCTGGGTACGATGAAGGAAAAAAGACTGCGCGATGCGAGGATTATGAATTGTTTATGCGTTTGTTCGGACTGGGCTACAAAGGTTATAACATCCAGAAGTGCCTGCTTGATTACCGGGTAGACCGGGAAAATTATCACAATCGGTCATGGAAAAACCGGTTTCATGAAGGTCAGGTGCGTTATGAAGGATTTCGTGGTCTTGGAATCCTCTGGCCGAAAGGCTGGCTCTATATTTTTCGTCCGATGGTCAGCAGATTTGTACCGTCCAGCATGATCGTGAGAAAAAAGGAGCGTATGGCAGACTTATGAAACATCAGGCAACGATACAACCGCGAATGGAAACGTACCGTACGCTGTTAAAACAGAATACTTTTCTGTCCGGTGCTGCAGAGGAGTGCCTGAAGCAGCTGTGTGCACCGGAGGATCAGATATATGTCACCTTATGGGCACCGGCACTGGTACAGTATGTAGCATGGGTTTTGGAAGAGGCACAAAAAAACAGACAGAAAAGACTGTATTTTCTGGCAAGGGATGCATATCCGATGTATCTTGTTGCAAAGAAAATGGTGGAATATTTACATATTCCCATAGAAATCTGTTATCTGCGAGTATCCCGTTATGCTTTGCGTATTCCAGAATATCATCTCCTCGGGGATGCGTGTCTGGATCGCATATTTCTTTCGGGGATTGATATCAGTTTCTATCAAATCTTAAACCGTGCGGCACTCCGTGAAGAAGAGATGATTGCTGTATGCAGGGAAATCAATTATCAGAGACCGTTACATGCAACCTTAAATCGGAAAGAAATTTTCAATTTAAGAGAATGGGTAAAAAAATGTTGTGCGGAAGGAACGACACATTTGCTGGAGAGGATTTATGAGAAGTCAGACGCAGCATATGAGACTACCATTGGATATCTGCGGCAGGAAGGCCTGCTTGACAATGTCCGTTATGCAATTGTTGACAGTGGATGGGTAGGAACCATCCAGAAAAGTATGCAGACACTTTTGGCACAGGAAAAAACCGGAATTACTTTGACGGGATACTATTTTGGATTATATGAGTATCCGGTAAACCGAAACAATTGCAGATATGAGGCATATTATTTCATGCCAAAGGGGAATATCAGAAAAAAGGCAGGATTCAGTAACTGTCTTTTTGAAGTGATGTACAGTGAACCTTGTCCGATGATAAAAGCTTATTGCTGTGAAGCCGGACGATATATTCCGGTATTCTCGCAAGTAGAGAATCCAAACACAGAGCAGCTAAAGAGAAACAATGAGTTACTCCGGATGTTTATGGATCATCTGTCGAAGCAGCCGGAACATAAAGCAGCCATGCTATGTCAGAAAGATATAGCAGGAAAGTTGTATGAAACCATCATGTCCAGACCAAATCGATGGGAAGCAAAATACTATGGTATGCAGCTGTTTTCGGATGATCTGTCCGATGAACATATGCGCTGTATCGCCAATCGCCTGACGCAGAGAGAAATTAAAGACCTGAGAATTCTTTCAAAATTATGTATCATGTTGGGGTTGTCAAAAAAGGTAATCCATGAAAGCGGGTGGATTGAAGGGACAATCGTCAATGCGGGAAAACATATTTCTTCAAATCTGAGATCCGCAAGAATGGCAAAGTATGTAACACATTTAAGGCAGAGCCTTAAAGCAAAATAGATAAAGAGGATTGCAATGTTTGAAACAGTTGGTGTCATGGCCGTAAGTGCCTGCATCTTACAAATGGTGTATGAAAAAATAGAAAAACAACGTCCGGTTGTTGATTACACGGAAGAAAACAAAAAGTTCCGGGAACAGAAAGAACAGGAAGCAAAAGAGTGGTCGGTACAGATCCTGCCATACCTTGAAAAGGAAAAAGAGCAAAGATCTGAGCCACCGGTTATCTGCGTAGAGGATCTTACTATGCGGTTTCGGATTGCAACCAATAATGTGTCAGGTATTAAGGAATATCTGATACAGACCCTTCGAAAACAGATGTCATACAAAGAACTGTATGCATTAAATCATATTAACTTTAACGTATATCGTGGAGAAATTGTAGGGGTGATCGGAACGAATGGTTCCGGAAAATCAACCCTGTTAAAGATTGTATCAGGTGCGCTCAATCCAACCTCAGGAAGAGTGGTTGTGGATCAGCGGAAGGTCCAGCTTCTCACGCTTGGTACCGGGTTTGATTTTGAACTGTCCGCAAAGGAAAACGTGTATTTAAATGGAGCAATCATTGGTTACTCCAAAGCATTTATTGACGAACATTATCAGGAAATCGTAGATTTTGCAGAATTAGAGGGATTCATGGAAGAAAAAGTAAAGAATTTTTCTTCCGGTATGGTTTCCAGGCTGGGCTTTTCCATCGCAACGGTGGCGGGTGCGGCAGAAATTTTGATTTTGGATGAGGTGTTATCTGTGGGAGATGAATTCTTCCGGAAAAAGAGTCTCGCAAGGATCAAAGAACTGATCCACGGCGGCT
>ERZ780026.830-NODE-830-length-9828-cov-3.38033_pt1 | contig 9828 bp, 10 predicted proteins | sample MGYA00511861_ERZ780026 | MGnify/ENA primary metagenome ERZ780026 (study PRJEB29588, sample SAMEA1972002) | human gut metagenome | biome: human gut; feature: human-associated habitat; material: faeces | place: Denmark | collected 2008/2010 ...
CAGTATGCCATATTCAACCCCTTGCTGCAGGAAGTTCATTGTATAGAATTTGAGTGAAAGGGGATTACGAAATATAGAAGAGTTTCCTCTTTATGAAGTCCATGGATAGTCTGAATCTAAAAACATATTTTGTGCTGTCAGAAGGCTTCGACGCACAATTCTAACATGTCCCCAAAGGATGCATTAATTTGTTTTGGAAAATGCAAATACAATAGATGACTAGCGATGAATGAAAAATACCCCTTTAACACATTAATATCGAAATATCGCATATCGGCAATGGGAATATCAATGGTTTCCATTATGCTATACCATCAAAATTGGATTACCAACGGTATTTTCTTTGAATGGGTGCGAATGTTAGGATACATAGGTGTAGAGGTGTTTTTGTTCATATCAGGCTTTGGTATTGCGCATTCGCTTGCGAAAAACTCGTTAGGACAGTATTACAAAAATAGGGTAATCAGGCTTATACCAGCTTGTATTCTGTTCGATTTATGCAAGATTGCATTGAGTTATATTCCCACGATGCCTCCTATGCAAGACTTCTTTTTGGACTTGTTTTCTCTGTCACATTGGTACATATATGCCATAGTTGTTTACTACCTGCTTGCCCCTGCTATTTACAAAATAATAGACAAACGGGGGGGATTGCATTTTTAGCAATAATTATTGCCACATATATAACAATTTGTTTTTGGCAATATGATGCCGATGCTCCATATTTGATAAAATATGGGCGTTGGGTTGTGAAACGGTTTTCTGTGTTCGTATTTGGAATGTTCATAGCTATTAGGCTGTTGAGATTTGGAATCTACAAAGTGGTTTTATTGGGAGTATTGGCCACATTGGCCAATGTGGGCGTGTTCCACTATACAATATTAGCCAATAGTGACCCAACGAGTCATGATTTCTTCACAAAGTTGGCGATATTGCTACCGGACAGGTCAGTTATTCCCGATAACGGACGTTTCATATTGGATATGTTTAATGTGTTACTACTGATTCCGTTATTCGCTCTTATTGCCTTTCTTATGAAGAAATCTCATATATTATTCATTATTAATCGAATAGGAAAATATTTACTTGAAATATATTTGTGCCATCAATATATATTTACAGTGATTTCAGAACATTTTGCCATGCCTCCTATGGCGGCTTTAGCTGTGGGCATGTGCTTGTCGTTTGCTATGGCATACTTGATAGGTACAACAGCAAGCTCAATTAAAACGTTTGCCACAAGATATATTTGAAAAATACTGCAACCATGCCGAGTGAATCAACCAATAAGCGCATAGCCAAAAATACACTGCTGCTGTATGTCAGGATGCTATTGACAATGGCCATAGGACTGTACACGTCCCGTGTGGTTCTTGCGGAATTAGGAATATCGGATTATGGCTTATACAGTGTAGTAGGCGGCATCGTAACGATGTTTACTTTCATCAATGGATCGTTGAATGCTGGTACACAGCGTTTCTTGACATTTGAATTGGGGCGAGGCAACATTGTTCAATTAAAGAAAATATTTTCGACAGCTATTGTCATATATACTTTCTTGGCATTATTAATATTGTTTCTTGCCGAAACCGTAGGGTTATGGTTTCTGCTGAATAAGATGAATTTTGAGCCAGGACGACTAAATGCGGCAATTTGGGTTTATCAATTCTCCATCATAGCCTGCATGGTAAGCATCATCCAGGTGCCGTTTATGGCGGCATTGGTAGCTCATGAGAAGTTCGACATATATGCCTATATGAGCATATATGATGCAGTGATGAAACTTGTTATTGTCTTTTTATTGACATTTGCACCATTTGACAAACTCATATTCTATGCCTCACTTATTTTACTGGTCAACATTTCATCAGCTATTATTTACAATTGGTATTGCAGAAAACATTACGATGAATGTCGATTCGTGTGGGGGTTGGACAAGAACGTTTTCAAGCGTATGTTTTCATTTTCGGCTTGGGATGTGGTCGGTAGTTTGGCTTCAATAGGTCAATTACAAGGCGTGAACATTGTTATTAATATGTTTTGTGGAACTATTGTCAATGCAGCATATGGAATAGCAACGACAGTCAACAACATTGTCATGGGATTTGTGAACAATTTCATGATGGCATCCAATCCACAAATAGTCAAAACTTATGCACAGAATCAACTTAAGGAAATGTTCTCGCTGGTTATAAACACGGCCAAGATGGCATCTTACTTGCTTTTGATTATCGGTATCCCCGTATTTATTGAAGTAGAGTTTTTGCTTGAGTTGTGGTTGGGCGAGTATCCGCCCTATGCGCCATTATTTTTACGCATCATTCTTATACAATCGTGGGTGCAAACTCTCGGTACTCCTACTATCCGTGCCCTCCATGCTACTGGCAATATCAAACTGATGAATATATTGGTAGGTTCATTATTATTGATGATATTACCCGTGACGTATTTTCTTTTGCGTTCGGGAGCTTCTCCTGAAATTGTGCTTTGTGTCAACATTATCCCTTGGGTAATTGCTATTCCAATCCGTCTGGTTCTACTCTACAGATATTGTAAATTCCCGATATTATCCTACATAAAGAAGGTTATTCTTTTGGGTGCAGCAATAGCTATCCTATGTTTTTTTATACCGTACATTACGCACACTTTTTTTATCAATGATGCCGGTTGGAGAGAGTTTTTAGCGGTTGGATTCGTAAGCTTTACAACGTCTGTTATCATTATTTTCACAATAGGCATACCCAAAAGCATTCGCTTACAAATCATCGGCAAGATGAGAGAGTATTTCAAATTTTAAAAGATATAAACAATGAAGAGGTCAAAAGTCCTTGTTCTAATGTTGATTGCTTCAGTGATACTGAATATTACTTGTTTCCTGCCATATATAGGTGGATATTACGACAGGTTCAAGGAGAAGATATTTCCGACACAATATTTTAAATCCAACACCATTGATAGTGTGGTAATCAATGCTGTTGTTGAAGCGTCTTTGAAAATGGATGGTAGCAAGTTTGAGACTCGACATCCCAGCTTAGGCTTAGTACCTGATGTTAAACTATTTTTAACAAACGGGGGGGTAATAAGGAGCAACGCCAAAATAATTATGCGATGGCATATCTCTATGCTGGATTGTCATATTACGCTTTGAATTGCAATGATAAAGAAGTTATAGATTTTCTGTTGTTGAAGTCCAATGAATTCTCTTCAAATGGAAAGTTGGAATATGAACTTACCGAAGTTGACCAAGTCCCTATTGGTATTATGTATATCAACCTATATAAAATATCCCGAAATAAAGAATTTCTCGATGTTGCTCGTTCTGTTTTCGATTACTTGAACGAAAAAAGAATCAATGGAAGCAATCTTATTTCATACCGTGCGGAAAGTGCAAACCAATTCAGCGATGGTGTTGGAATGATATGCCCATTCTTGATGGAATACTTTCATGCAACGCAGGACTCAACAGCTTTGATGATGGCGAACGATAACTTGAACGAATTTAAGAAATGGGGATGTGATATCGCAACGGGCATTCCTACGCATGGCTATAATAAAGAAACCCATATAAAAGTTGGCAGTGCTAATTGGGGAAGAGGTATAGGCTGGTATTTACTTGCGGCTGCTTATATGCCACACTTGGATGACCCTCTTCTTGACAAGAGCATTGAATTGTTGAATTACTCTCAATTCCCATTGTCGAGCAAACAATTTGACTCCTCAACTGCACTAATGATTGAAATTTACAAACAGAGCCGCATTCCTAACGTACAACGGCCTCTCGATTTTATCAAACCTCATATCACTCAAGAAGGGTTGGTAATGAAATGTAGTGGTGATACGTATGATTTAAACAACTATTCTCATTTCTTTGGTCCTGCGGAATTGACCAACGGACTTTTTCTCATACTAATTTCACATTTCCAACGATGAAAATCGGAATACTTACGCATCCATTACGTTTCAATTATGGAGGGCTGCTACAGAACTATGCATTGCAGACCGTATTAAGGCGTTTGGGACATGAACCACTCACTTTGGATGTTCCCCACGTGATGAAGGTTAACAAGACGACCTTTCTAAAGGATGTGCTTAAACGCTTATATTACCGCTATATACTCCATTTGCAAGTATATATTTTCAAAGAATGGAGGTACAATAGGCTTTACCCTATAATGATGCAAAACTTGCAGCCTTTTATCGACACGCATATAAAAAAGATTGAAGTGAACGACTTCAACGCGTTGAATCCTAATGATTTTGATGCGTTTATAGTGGGTAGCGACCAAGTTTGGCGTAGGTTATATATGCCCGACATTTATCGCGAGTATTTGAGTTTTGCGGAGGGATGGAACGTAAGACGGATTAGCTATGCTGCATCTTTCGGAACAGAAGAATGGGAATATAGCCCATTAGAAACGACAGAATGTCGAAGATTACTACAAAAATTTGATGCAGTGTCAGTAAGAGAAGCATCTGGTGTCTCGTTATGTAAAAAACATTTTGGAGTAGAAGCTGTTCATGTCGTTGACCCTACTTTATTGCTTGATAGAGACGATTATTGCAATTTGTTTGAGGGGAAAGATATAAAACCCCACCAAAATGGATTGCTTGTTTATCTGCTTGACCAACGCGAGGAGAATGAGAAGATGATAAGCTACTTTGCGAATACTTTGGGATTGCCCCCTTTCAGTGTAAATTCCAAATATGAGACCCCTGGGTTTCACCCAGTTGAAGAATGTATCCAACCTTCGGTAGAAACTTGGTTGAAAGGGTTTTACGATGCTAATTTCGTACTGACTGATTCGTTTCACGCTTGTGTTTTTTCTATTATTTTCAATAAACCATTTGCTGTATTTGGAAATGCAAAGCGTGGACTGTCACGTATCGAGTCGCTTCTTTCTTCATATCGACTTACAGATAGGATAGTATATTCCACCAAAGACTGTGAAAAGTTAGATGGGGTAATAGATTGGAATAATGCAAATAAGAGTGTCGCTGAAAATAGAGAACATTCACTTAGATTCTTAAAAGACTCATTGGGAAAATAGCTTAGACGGATAATTAATTTGTCGGTTGTGTAATCATTACACCACAAATAAAAGCAAACATATATGAATATACTATACCAAACTTGTGGGAAATTAAACTCGACAAGTGGAGGGACAGAGCGCACCACTATCACTATGGCAGAAGCACTGGCTCAACTTTACGGAGTTCGATGCTTCTCTATCTATGAACGGATTGCCGACACCCCAAAGGAAAATTGCATCGTAGCCGAATTCCAATGGTCGGCGCAGCGTGATGCCGAAATTAACAAAAAGGCACTTAGAAAAATAATCGTGGAGAATGATATTGATTTCGTCATCATACAGGGAGCCTTCATTCATGTTTCACGTTTTAAGACTGCCGCAGAAGGGACAAAGTGCAAGATAATATTCGCCCATCATTTTGAGCCAAGATGGGAACTTGTGTTTGGACATTTCGGCAGTTTGATTCATTATCGCCCCAAATCCGTCATAGACTTTATGCGATGGATGAAATGGATTGTCACTTATCCACGCACAGCGATGAACCGAGAAAAAGTACTTTCGGCTCAATACCGTGCGGCTTATGAATGTGCTCACAGGGTAGTGCTGCTTAGTAAAGGCTTTATTAAACCGTACAGTGAATTTGCCAAACTTCAAGATACTTCGAAATTCACTATTATCCCTAATGGACTTTCTTTTAATTTATCCGCACACTATGAGGATTTGACCAAGCATAAGGTGGTACTAATAGTTTCTCGTCTTGACGAAACACAGAAAAGACTATCATTGGCATTACGCATTTGGAAGAAGGTCAAGCAAAATCCTGTGGCAGATGGTTGGGTGATGAAGATTGTAGGTCATGGTGGGGACTACGAGCTATGTGAGAATATAATCAAGAATGAGGATATTCCGGCTGTTACCCTTGAAGGGAGGCAGGATCCGATACCTTACTATAAGGAAGCTTCAATCTTCATGATGACTTCGCGGAGCGAAGCGTGGGGATTGACGCTCACCGAGGCGCAGCAGATGGGCGTGGTGCCAATAGCTTTCGACACCTACGCCTCGTTGCGGGACATAATCACCGATGGCGTGGATGGCGAGATAATAGCCGAAGGCGATGTTGATGGATATGTGCGCTGTGTGTTAAACTTGATGCAGGATGATGTCACACGGCAACGTATGGCAAGGCAAGCTATTGCATCATCGCAACGTTTTTCGCAGGAAAAGATTGCAGGGATGTGGAAGGCACTCTTTGACAATTTAGGATGATGAAAATAAATTATTTCACATGGAAAATTCGCAGAAGAATAGCAGATTAGACCCTAATGTGTGTGGAGCAAAAAGTATGCCAAAATATCGCAAATTCAAAGAAAAGACTTGAGTATGTCGATTTAATGAAAGGGATATGTATCACACTGGTGGTAGCAACCCACTGTGGAGTATGTATTCCACACTATTTGCCTTTAGGATTTGAAATAAACATGGCACTCATAAACATAAGGATGTCGCTGTATTTTTTCTTGTCAGGAATTTTTTTTAAAGAATATATGAGTTTCAGCGATTTCGTTGTTCGTAAGGTAAATAAGCTGATTGTCCCGTATGTGTTTTTTGCAATTTTCCCATACGCATTGCTGTTTGTGATTTGGCCCGAAACGATTCCACAAAACACTCAAGGCATATATTCCGTTACGCCTTGTTATAGAACCTATGAATGGCACGCTGTGGTTTTTAAGAGCGTTGTTCCTAACCTATCTGTTGTATTACGCATTTCATCTAATTTCGCATTCATGGCCAGAAGTGGTGAAATTGATGGTTACGCTGGCAGTCGCATTACTCGCATATATGGGAACAGAAGCTGGGAACAAGCATTTGGAAAACAATACATTGAATCAATGGATATGGCTGTTGAACATACCGATGGCATTTATGGCTTTGCCATATTTCTATGTGGCTGAGTTCCTTCGTAACCACAACATCCTATCGATGAAATTCCCGATATGGAAAACCATTGTTGGAGTAGTATTATTTTTGGCGATATGCTTATTAACGGCTCAGCCCGAAGTGAGCTTCAAAGAATTGCAGCTCCCTAATCTGCCTCTTATATACATTGCATCGTTGAGCGGAATAATGGTAATATGGCTTCTTGCAGTGGCTGTTAATAAGCTACTATTTGTGTCCTATTGTGGCCGATATTCACTAATTATTCTTGGAACACAAAGTTTCTTCTTTGGTGTGGTAAAACAGTATTCCAACAGCGTATGGGTTATGTTTTTAGTGACCATGGCATTGGCACCGGTTACTATATGGATATTCAAAAAATATTTCCCATACTTTACAGCCCAGAAAGACTTATTCCCAGTCGGCGACAAGGTATTGAAGAGAAAAGAATAAAATTGTATTATGCTAGACAAGAACTCGATATCAAAAGCCATTGACAACCTGCGACTTCCGATGGCTATTATGGTGGTAGCAATCCATTGTTACTTCTTTAACTCGTTAAATATCAACGCATTACCAAGCAAATGGGGGGGTATTTGTTGAGTGGATTATAAATATTTGTTCGATAGTACTGACCGATTGTGCGGTGCCCATGTTTTTTGTTATAAGCGGCTATCTGTTTTTCTTGCGTCAGGATGACGGGTTTACGTGGGCGCAGTATAAGGCCAAGATGCTGAGAAAATGCAAGATACTGTTATTGCCATTTTTCATTTGGAACATCTTGGGAGCGTTATCCTATCCAAGTCGCTTTATTGATGCCACGTTGACTGAAAAATTATTGGGATTTTGGAGTCAGAGGATGGAATGGGGAAGCTGGGCAGGACCTTGGGACGGGCCATTGTGGTTTTTGCGTGACTTGTTCGTTGTGATGCTTTTCAGCCCTTTCATTTACTGGATAATAAAGCGAATCGGAATTTGGTTCATAGTCGTAATGTTGGTTTGGCTATCTTTCATTGACAATGAGTCTTTGTGCCCAGGACTCTCAGGCACAGCCTTGTTGTGGTTCAGTCTGGGCAGTTACCTGTCGATCAAGAAGCCTACCTCGTTCGGGAAAATACCCATGAACATTGTGGTGGTTCTTGCTGCTGTTTTCTTCGTATGCAGGTTGTTGGTAATGGGGAATGTCATCGATGGAATTTGGGGGGATATCCTCAACATAACATGGATTCTTACATCAATGGCATTTTACTTTAGACTGGCTTACCTCATGGCAGAGCGTAACGTTCGAGTCAGCGAAACATTAAAGAGATTGGGAGCTTCAAGTTTTGTGATATTTGCTATGCACAGCCTGATAAACGGTCGTATATCATCTGTTTTGCTTTTCATGGTAGGGAAACAGAATGTGGGCGACTTGCTTACCATAACATTCTATTTCGCTACCATAATTCTTACTGTGGCCACATGCTATTGCTTTCATTTGATAGTCAAAAGGAATAATGTAACTGCTCTCCTCTTTGAAGGAGGGAGAAAATGAGATAATTATATATGAATACGCATTACACGACAGACCGCAGCACCCAAATGGTATTGTCGGTTTTAAAAGCTTATGGGATAAAGAAAATTGTGGTTTCGCCGGGAACGACAAACATGGCATTCGTGGCCAGTGCGCAAAGCGACCCGTGTTTCGAAATGTATTCCTCGGTAGATGAGCGGTCGGCAGCTTATATAGCCTGCGGATTGTCGCAAGAGTCGGGTGAAGCTGTGGTGATATCGTGCACAGGTGCCACAGCTTCGAGGGATTATATGCCTGGACTGACCGAAGCATACTATCGGAAACTGCCCGTACTGGCCATAACCGGCTCGCATGGAGAGTATCTAATTGGGCACCTTCATCCGCAGGTGATAGACAGAAGCGTTACTCCCAACGACATTGTTCGTTACAGTGCCAATATCAAAGAAACAAAATGTCCGGATGATGAATGGCACAACAATGTGGAAATTAACAAAGCCGTTTCAGAACTTTTCAGGCATGGTGGCGGACCAGTCCATATAAATCTTGAAACGATGCACAGTGGTAATTTTGCTTGCGAGGAATTGCCTCCGTGCAGGGTCATCAAGCGTATTACTTCGGTTGCAAGCATACCCTCGATTCCGAATGGGAAGATAGCCATAGTCATTGGTTCGCACCGTCATTTTTCTCAAAAAGAGACCGATCTTATTGATAAATTTTGCAGTGAGTACAACGCCGTGGTATTTGCTGACCATACGAGCAATTATAATGGCAAATATTCCTTCAACTCGGCATTGCTTGGGTGCCAATTCCATTACAATTCATCCATATTCGATGTAGATCTCATAATCCATATCGGCGAAGTGAGCGCTGATGTGTATTCCTATTCAAAGTTGAAGAGTCCCCGCACTTGGCGCATTAGCGAAGACGGGGAGATGCGCGACCGTTTCAGAAATCTTGAGTATGTGTTCGAAATGTCGGTAGAGCAGTTCATGGAAGGCATTGCCAAAGGCAGCAGTGTAAACACATTATATAATGAATGTAGCCTTGAATATAAAACCATGTTTTCCCGGATACCTGAAATACCGTTCTCAAACATTTGGATAGCCAATACTCTCCATGACAAAATGCCAGAAGGTAGCCTACTGTATTTCAGTATTCTCAATAGCTTGAGGGCGTGGAACTTCTTTGACATACACAGTTCTATAACTACTTCGTGCAACGTGGGTGGTTTTGGTATTGATGGTCCCTTGTCAACGGCATTAGGTGCAGCTATTGCCTGTCCTGACAAAACCACATTTATAGTAACCGGCGATTTGGCTTTCTTCTACGACCTGAATGTGTTGGGGAACC
>ERZ780026.836-NODE-836-length-9789-cov-4.86254_pt1 | contig 9789 bp, 5 predicted proteins | sample MGYA00511861_ERZ780026 | MGnify/ENA primary metagenome ERZ780026 (study PRJEB29588, sample SAMEA1972002) | human gut metagenome | biome: human gut; feature: human-associated habitat; material: faeces | place: Denmark | collected 2008/2010 ...
ATATTTGCTTTATGCTTTTGCATAAACTTCTCTACAACTCTTCCTATACTCTTCCACTTATTCCAAAGCACCGTATTATGTAAAGTTCTAACAATCTTTATATCTTGCATAATTCTAGGAGCCAATAAACAGGTCCAATAAAGACTCAAATCGGGAATTTCTGTATGTGTATGTATAGCTATGGGACACACTTTTTTTATTAATGCAATGAGTCTTATAGGAAAAAATACTATCCCCATCTTACTATTAGTAAAAGGAGACCGATAATATTTTATACCAGCAGTTTCCAATTCTTTCATATAATCTCTAGAAAAGTTAGAACTTCCTCTTACAACTTCGATCATATGATAATTTATACCACTCTCTTTCGATTTAGCAATATTTATAGCAATTCTTTCCGCTCCCCCTAAGTCAAAATGAGATACAATTTGAACAACATTCATATTATGTGATTTTCTATATTTATATTTCTATTAATGCAAATGCCTTATATGCTTAAGTACGATTTTCAACATTTAATTTTAAAAAGTTATCAATCAATGTTTTATTGATTTTAATCTGTTGTTGAATATGTTTTCTATTTTTAAACAAATAATTTATATACCCCCAACCATACCTTCCTCCTTTCCTTTGAAATATTTGCAAAAGATAAATAAATGCATAAGGTCTATTAAGTCTTTTAAAATATATATTTAATTGAGCCCTAAGAATCAAAGATAAAGATTCTAATTCATAAGAACGAGCCTTATAAGTTAGACTATTTGAGGAATAGGTAAGACAGTACAATCTGTTTGTTATTATTTCATATCTTTTTGCAAGGAAAGATATCTTCATCGAAAAATTAAGGTCATTACCAAAAGGAATTTCATCAAAAAAAATACGATACTTAAACCAAAAATCTGATCTAATCATTTTATTCCATGGAGCCCAATTTTTAAATCGAATATAATCTGCACTTCTAATATTATCAGAATCATATTTTTCATAAATATTTTGCAGATCCTTTTCTCTTGGAGTAGGTAACAAAGTATTTACATCAAGACTATTAGCAAAAAAATAAATTACATCATTATCCGAATTAATATAATTATCTAAAATAGAAAAAGCATTCTTGTTATAAAAATCATCAGCATCTGCAAACAATACCCATTTTCCCCGTATATACTTCAGTCCCTCATTACGAGCATGACCAGCACCACCTCCTTGGGTCAGAATCAATTCCACTTGTGAAAATCCACCCACAACAGCATTCAGTTCTTCCTGATTTTCACTATTATCATCTACCACTATTACCTGAACATCTTTCCGACAAGGAATACTTTTCAGACAACGTTCCAATAAAACAGTGGAATTTTTATGAGGAATAATTATTGAATAATTAATTTCCTCTTTTCGTTCAAAATCTAAATTCATAAGGCACTATTTCCCCATAATTTTTTATCAATAGATTAACAAAGAGAACAACACTATATATTATCACCCCTATACGGTATAGATACAATTGCAATCCAATTCTTTTCATAGACCATATCCGTGCCATATATATGATACCAAACACATTAAATATTTCATAAACACGAGCGAATTCGACGACCAAATTTCCAAACGAATTTAGAATTACAACACCTATTATATAAAGTGTAAGAAAAAGATCTGTTTTTACTGGACACATCTTTATCAAAAAAGCAGCCCATACCGAAACGAATGTTACTTTCAATATGGAATATCCACTATCTTCACCTATCTGAGCATTGCGTATAGCATAATTTATCAATTTCCCCTCCAATCCTGTCTGATCTACAAATCCCATAACATAGTTCACAGCAACATTGAAATAAAAAGCCAAAAACGACATGGCAAGCATAAAAAACAAGAATCTCTTTGAGATATTCCATTTCTTCATATACAATGCAACAAACGGAACGACCAGCAAAGCATACATTACAGAATGGAATAAAATCGCACAAACAACAATGACCAACATACATTTAAAAAAATCCCTTTTTCGCAATTCTTCTATGTTCATAGCAGAAAATGAAACGAGCAATAAAGCAAAGGCAAACGATTGCCTTATAATATTAAAAGAAAACATATATGTCCCCAAAAGATAGAACAACAGTAAAGCAATATTGATATTTGAAGTATATTTCCTGAAAAAACGTCCCATATTAAATGTATAAAACGCAGACATAATACCCCACAACAGCATAGGCGAAGAAGATATATACTGTTTAAAAAGAGCACAAAGTACATTAAAGCCAGGTTCAAAAGGCAAAATCAAATTCCATGTATTAGGATTCAATGTAATTTTACGGAAAGCAGATGAATATGCTATGCAGTCTGTTCCTACATTGTGTGAGCGAAAAAGCCCTATCATTGCAAACAAGATACAAAAAAAATAGAATACGGTCTTATCTCGTGGTGCAATACATGTTATCAACAACAAGAAAACGCCAATAAAAATATAAATTTCCATGCATATTTATTATTTCAATAAGAATCAAAATTCCACACTTCTTCTATTCTTTCTGATATCTTATTTTTTAATTTATTAAAAAGTACGAAATCAATTTTACTACAATGACCGGAAACATCTGATACTCGAACCATTTCACTTAATTGTTCTGAAATTTTTATGGACAGTTATCAGAAAAGCAGGATTCATTATCTTACGAAATGTCTATTCATTTTTGAGACACCGATAAACCTCTGCCAACTGCCGAGATATAGCGGACGTATTCCATTTTGTCTGAGCATACATTTTATTTTCTTCCCCTTTATTTACAGATAATAATTCCTTTGCTTTTTTAATAGCAAGCACAATACTATCAATATCATAAGGATTAAATATTGGATTTCCTGTTTTATTCAATATACTTCCCACATTTCCAACATTCGGTCCAACAACCACACAGCCCGCACCAAATCCCATAGGAAGATTGCCAGAATTAAGAACAGAGAAACGTTGGATAAATACAATATCGCAAGCACAAAAATATGTTTCTGTAGTACTCAAAACACGATTAACAAATTCAACGCCTTCCATCCGATAGCGTATGTAATGCCAAATTCGTGAAAGCATTTCCAATGGTCTTTTGCAAATTAAACGATGACGAAAAAAGCCTGGAACAATAAAGTTTACATTCTGCATATCTTTATGCTTTCTCAACTTCAATATCAGATCTCGTTCCTCGTCCGTCCGAAATTGCCCAAAACACAATATATTTATCCGGTTATCAAGCATTTTTAGTTTTACACAACTTTCATTTCTTCCTTTATCAAATTTATAAATATTGTCATATAAATGGTGAGGAATAATAAAATGTTTGGCTTGCGGATAATCACTTTGCAACAATTTAAAACTATATTCCCCCATGTGTACAAAAGCGTCACAATATTCATAAATAAGTTGATAGAGTGCTACCATATCTTGATTCCTTTTCAGATGCGGCTTAAGATTATGGCAAGTTATAACTATTTTTATACCCAAAGATTTAGCCTTCTGTAGTTGCATCTCCATTTCCTGCAAGTCCTTAGTCCTGATATGTTCCCAATAAAATACGATTTCAGGCCATTGGAAATGAATTATATCATATTCTTCCACATTAGCCCACCATTCCTTAATTGAAGCTGTACAATCTAAATTAAATTCATATAATCCGGCTATCAATGTTTCAACAAATGGATTGGATAATTTAGCATTATCCGATACAAATAAAACTTTCATTTACAAAGAAGTATCTATTACTTAATTATTTGTTCTTTCTGTAGCGAACTAGGAATAGCATCACCAACAAAAAAAGATGACTTAACAGTTCTCCCTTGCCAATTAATGTTAATCCATACATTAGATTTACCACACGCAGGTAAATTGTAAGAAGCCCCTGCGCCTTTAATACCCCTAAAACCGTAGCAATTGATAAATAGATTATGAGAGGGAGGACTCATCGGGCCTTCCGAGAAACCGTGGAAATCAAAATCCACAGGTCTGAAGTAGGGATTGCAATAAGCTACATTATCAAAGACATTCCCATAAGCATTCCCCTCACCACCCATCATATCTGCATAATGGTTATAAAAAACGACATCCTTTACCAAGTTATCGCAAGCATGTTCGTAAAGCTTAATTCCCTGATGCCCATCCGATCCACGTATTATTATCTTTTCGACAGTAATATTACGGCTATCCATAATATACAACGGATTCGTATAATTCTGAATAATAACATTACTGATTGCACCATGCGCCACGCGTTTCATATTTATAGCATTCCAACCGTAATCCATTTCCTGTGCCTGACCAACAGAATAATACAGTGGATAACCATGATGACGGAATAATCCATTCCACTTACTTTCAATTCTAATATCCTGAATGACTATATCTTCCAACATTTCAACCCTAAAAATTTTCGGTGTATATTTCATAGGGCAATCACGCAAAAACGGACGTGTCAGTTTCACTTTATGCTCATCTATAATATGATCAATCTCCACCAGCCATTGATAAGAAGGAGCTTGTTCTTCACCAGCTCTGCATGCCGTCTTCCATTCAGGACGCAGTTCTGTTACGCCTAATATATCTTTAATCAAATTACCATCTTCCGTCGTATTGTACATACCCACCATAATATGGCTACACCCTATCAAGCAATCTGTATTTTCAACAGTCAATATATCATCCCCTATTTTACTTTCTTGTATGATATCCGTACAATACTCCGGAGTTAAAATAGTGCCATCACTGCCAGGATCAGACATTGACAAGCTTTTGGTTACAATATTTTTCTTTTTTAAAAATTGCAATCCCCAAAAAATATTACTAGCCTGAATATTTTCACCAGTAGTAATAAAGAAAGGCGACAACCAAGGATTCTTTTTTCCATATAATGTTGAATTACAATTCACCAATACAGAAACAGGAGTTCCCTGTTCGTCAACTTCTCCTTGAATATGAATATGGGAAGTATTTATGCGAAGAAAATTCCTATTCGCACGATTCCTGTTAAAATAATATCGTCCTTTAGGAAAATACACTATTCCTCCAGTTTTTCCAATAGCATCTATCATTTTTTGAACCTTAGGCAAAGCATCTTCATCAACATCGGGATTTATACCAAAATCCATCACATTATAAAGTCTTAATCTCTCAAAACTCTTTTTCTGTCCTGCATAATTATAATCGATAGCTCCTATTGTATATTCATCACTTCTGATTTTGACACATTGAGGTTTTTCATAATTCTGCAACAATAAGAATTTTTTTATGAATGGAGCACCCAAAGGATTATTTCTCCAATAAAGTCCCATAATAAAAGGAATACTCATCTTCTCTAATAAGAAAAGGTCCAACACGAGAAAGAAAAGGAAAAAACCTGCTGCAAGTTCAGTCAAAGTCAACAAGAAACTTTTACTATTTATATTCGATATTATCCATGTTCCCACTATAGCAGCTCCAAATGAAAGCATAACTGCACCAATATACAGTAACATTCCATTGGTATATATATCAACCCCTATTAATACAAAACCTAATAACGCACAAAGATAGGCTACATAATTAGACAACCGTAGCTTATATTCAAGATCTCCCTTAGAAATTTGAACACCTATAACAAAACTTATACTATAAATAATAAATTTCAACAACTCCATATTACTATTTATTTTTCCAAAACGTTTAAAAGAAACTGTTTTGATTTCTTTTTATGTTTCTGTAACAGTGCATTGACGCTGTTCCAATCAATATCAGCGTTAACTTCAAAATTCTCAAGTGGCGTATGTTCATCTATATATCTTTCCTGAAGATTGAATATCTTTAAAAGATTATCAAAACGAGATTTTCCTCTAGATTTATTTCCATAAACATAAAAAGGTTTGTTAAACAAAATACTAAACACACACCCATGAAAAGAATCTGTAAATACAAATTCAGATTCCAACAAGGCTCTCAACCATGTTTCAACAGGAGGCATTACGTATGCGCTTTTGTTGTCCATTCCCTTTGGTGTGATAGTAAATCCCGGCATACATAATACCTTTTCCAATTTCTCAACAAAAGATATTTTTTGCACGCTACTGTCTAAAATGTAAACAAAAATTTTATTATTGTTAACCACTTGACCTACCAGTGATTTATAATCCGTAATATCCAATAACATTGTCGGGTCAAGTGTTTGAATCACATCTACATCCCAATGAAGTTGCTCTCGTATTAACGAAATAGCAGACTCTTCTCTTACGGATATAGCATCAAACCGTTTTATCAATTTACCACAAACCCACTTTTCATAAAAAGAATATTCATTCTTATCTGTACCAAATGAAGCCGAATATGCTATTTTTTTTATTCTGTTGTCTGCAAAACTTAAAAAATATTTTTCTATTCCACCAGTGTATTTAGGCCTCCAAACTTGATCAGAGCCAACAATTATTGTATCATATTTATTTGAAATATCACTAAAGTCCGCTCCAGGTAAAGAATACACCTTTTGAGACAAAGGAATATTCTTTTCTTTAAAAGCATTAACACGTTGGGCCGCCACTAATTCATTATTCCGCAGGATTTTTTCTTCATCAAGTGAATACCATTTTCCTATAAGCATATTCCTAACCAATCTTTTAAGCCAAACAAAATATTTTTTTACCCCATTCAATTGATATGACCAAACTATATTAATAGTTTCTACATCATAACCGTTTTTCTGAAGGAAGCGACTCAATGCATAATTTTGCAATATGCCTCCATAGTTTTTAAACAACCGTAATGTAAGTATTCCAATTTTCATAAGAATCTATCCGTTTAAATATTTTAAGTAACCCAATTTGATACATCGCAAAAAATCCGTCTTTTATCAACATTCAAAAAGGAATATTCCCATCTATATAGACACTTTCTCAAACATCTAATATTATTAAAACTGTGTCCTATTTGCATACTCCTCACAACTCCTCTTTCTTCTCCCCCGCCAAATACTCCCACGAGTTCTCCGTCACCACATTCCACCACTCGCGTTTCACCGCCTCTATCTCCTCGTCCATTCCGCAATCGCCATAATTTTCCACCAAAGAATGCATGATAGTAGCATAAAAATTCAGATTGTCAGTTTACTTTTAAGAGCACTGTAATAGCTACGTTCCGTCATGTGGATAGATTTACAAAATTCTTTTACATTTACGCCACTGGCTTTTCTAAGAACCTTGATGCTCTCGGCCAACTTCTTTGTAGAAAACTCTCTGTCTTTCATTTTTTTCAGTTTAAACATTGTTAATAATACCATCTGTCTCATAATTGTCTGTCCACTGTGGACAGACACGTCTATTTTTTCCTTTGTAACTTCACCGCCATTATTACTAAAACAAGCATACATGGCTATAAAAGCATTGAAACAAAGCGTTTCCATCAGCGAGACGCAGAAAATGATCCACCAGTGGAAAGCGAAAGGAATCACTGATTCCGCCACACTGAAACTGCTGGATCTCTATCTGGGACTGACACCCTACATGACTGCCGAAGGAATATATCCCATGCGCAACCTCTACCAAATCTGCCAGTCCATGAAAACCACGCATACCACCACCTTGCTGGAAAACATCAGGAAGTGCTGCTCATTCGGCCTCATCTGGAACGAAAACCGTACCCACCTGCTGGGATTCTACTCCCCCCTGTGGTGCGACGGACTGAAAAATACCCCCGCGCAAGCAGCCGGTTCTGTTGCCGAACTTACAGTTCCTGTTGCCAGTCCGGCAACTACAGCTGCAAATCAAGCAACTACGAATAATAGTGTATTATATAATATTAATAATATAATTCCTCCGGAGGATTCCCGTAAGGGAGATCCCGCCGGAAACGGAGCGCGGAAAGCGAAGAAAATGGAAGCGGATGCCGGAAAGACTCCTTCGGAAACGCCTGACGGCGAGAAAACTTCTCAGACTTTATCTCCTGCCACCGACTTCTTCCACCGGCTCAACACCACCCCCGAAGACAAGCAACGGGTACTGATACCGCTCATCAACCGCATAGCCACCAGTCACAACTACACCCGCCCAAGGGCATTGCAAACACTGGTAATTCTGGTGAACCAATTTCTCATTCCCCACTTCAATGCCGATCCCCGCTTCTCACGGAACTCGCACGCAGGAAGAATCATCTGGCTGCAAAACCTCATGAAGACGCGCCACGGACAGTCGTTGATGGAACAAGCCGTCGCCCGGCTGAGCAGCGAACTGAGCAAAGACCTGGAGGAGAAACGTAGGAAACTCCGTGAATTCCGCCCCGTCTCACCCTTCGAGTGGAAGGACGCCGGCACGGATATCCGTTATTACGACGACCCCATAGACGGAAAAGTGGAAATACCGGAAAATGCGCCGCCACGACCTGTCGAAACCGCCATCTGGAACGTGCTGTCCAAAGAATGGATAGACACGGGAGATTAGTGGTTAGTGGTTTATGATTAGTGGGCTGCGCATTGGCTGCCCGGCATTTATTTTTTAATTTTTAATTCTCAATTTTTAATTCAAATGAAACCTTATTATTCTCTCTCCGACTTTCCCGACCGTAAGAATGCGGGAAAAAATTTCATTGCCCGGTGTCCCAAATGCGGTACCATGCATCTGTATATCTCAAAAGCCAAAGGGCTGTATCATTGCTTCTACGCCGGATGCGAATTCAATGGCATCCTGACTGATTATTGCAAAGACAAGCGTCCCATGTTCTCTTACCCCAAAGAAAAGTCGTCCGATCGAACCGGAACATACCTACCTCCCGGAACGCGCCACCTCACAGGCAACCTGCCGGAATATCGAAATGCGACAGAAAACAGCGTAAACGAAGTCCCCATGCTGCCGGGCGATTACAAAATCCTATCCCCCGCCGTGTTGCAAAAAATCAAGCCGCTGGACGAATCGCCCGAGTGTACGGATCCTGACCAACTGGCAGCACGCCGTTATCTGGCCGATCAGGGCATCTCTCTCGCCACAGCCATCGCAACGCATATCGGCTGCCTGCGTCATTACTGCATCACCAAGAACAGTGAGGACAAACGCGAACAGGCTTCCTCCGTCTTTCCCTGCATCGCCTACGTGAACTACGTGGACGGACGTCCCGTTAATGCCAAGTACCGCTCATGCAGCCCCTCGCCATCCGCAAAGACCGTTACCGCTGCCAACGCCTCCGCAGTATCCGGAGAGATAGAAATTCCGGACGGAACAACGGAAGAATCTTCCGTAACCTACAGCAAATTCTGGAGTCAGGATTCGCCCACCAAACCATGCGCTCCCTACAACATAGACTGCATCAATCCGCTGTTGGTGGAGGAAGAGACCATTCCCCGACTCATTATCGTAGAAGGCGAAAAAGATGTGTTGGTACTGATGGAAGCAGGATACCGCCACGTCATCAGCGTGCCCTCGGGAGCGGCAAGCGACCTGGCGAAAAGCTTCGAGGCATTCACTTCCTGGCTGGACCAGGTGCAGGACATCGTGATCTGCGGTGACACCGACCTGCCCGGACGCACACTGGTGAAACATCTGTCCGACTACTTCGGAGCACGCTGCCTTTTCACCACCCTGCCCGGAGGATGCAAAGACATAGGCGATGTGATGAATCTTTACGGCACCGAAGTGGTGCAAAGCGTCATAGAAGATGCCTGTGCCTGCCACACCACCGATATCATCACTGTAGAACAACGCAGGGAAGAGGTGATGAACGTGCTGCACGGCAAATACGACCACGGCTACAGCGTGGGCTACGGCCCCTTGACCGACCGCGTTTTCCATCCCACCGACACA